>Ga0129302_1000111_pt1 | contig 55953 bp, 46 predicted proteins | sample BlaSprsedimmetaG_FD_94476 | JGI IMG/M metagenome (GOLD analysis project Ga0129302, IMG submission 94476) | Hot spring sediment bacterial and archeal communities from California, USA to study Microbial Dark Matter (Phase II) - Blank Spring... | ecosystem: Environmental > Aquatic > Thermal springs...
CAGGTTCTCCTGATATCCGGAAAAACAATCGAGCCACTCTGGGACCCGCTGCAATATGCGCAGGCGAACGGTTTTTCAATCCAATTTGTGGAATCCCTGATTCGTCCGCTCCAGCCCTTCAAGGATTTTCAGGCATTTTTACAGCTGGTAGCCATTTTTCGAACATTCCGACCGGACATCCTGCATACCAATTCCTCTAAAGCGGGAATCCTCGGACGATTAGCCGGTCACTACTGCAGAATTCCAAAGATATTCCACTCGCCGCACGGGCATATATTCTATGGCTACTATAGCCAAATCATCAGCCGTGTGTTCATTCTGCTGGAAAAGTTGGCGGCGCACTACACGACAAAAATTTTCAACCTGACGGAAGCCGGGCGCCAGGATCACATCGCGATGCGGGTTGCTCGCCCGGAAAAATTCGTCGTTTCCTCCTGCGGCGTTGATCTGCACCCGTTTTACGATAATCCATCTCGCAACATCTCAAATCCACCAAATAACTCCCTGGCAATCATCTGGATCGGGCGCCTCGTCCCCATAAAAAATCTGCAAATGCTGCTGAATGCGTTAGTCAACCTGAAACAGTCCAATCTGAAACTGGAAGTGACCATCGTCGGCGATGGTGAATTGCGCTCAGCTTCAGAAGAATTCGTCGCAAAACAGCATCTTGAAAACGTTCAATTTCTCGGTTATCGCCACGATATCCCCGGCTTACTTGCCCGACATGACCTGTTTGTTTTGACATCTCTCAATGAAGGTTTCGGGCGGGTTCTGGTGGAGGCAATGGCGTGCGGTCTGGTGATTGTCGCCACCCGAGTCGGCGGCGTACCGGAGGTGATTCAGCATCAAAAAAACGGTCTGCTGGTGGAATCCCGTAACCATCGAGAATTGGCTGACTCTATCCAGTATCTGTTTGAAAACCGAAAAATTTGTCGAAATATTGGAATGTTTAACAGAAAATGTGCGGAATTTTATTCCCTGAACAATTATATTAGCAGAGTAATCAACTTTTACAACGAATTTTGAAAGCGATGAAAACCTGGATTAAAATCAGCTTAGCAGCGCTACTCCTCTTATCGGGCTCGACAGCTCAGATCAATCGAAATTACCATCGCTTGAAAACCGGCATCCACTTCGATTCCAAGGTCAGCGGCGGCTCATATACACTGGGTGAACTGGCGGGAATAGCCAGTAACTTCGGACTGGATGTCGCCATTATCACCGATCACGACAACATGAAAGTATCCTACGGGATTCAACCCTTTCAAAAATTTCTCAGATTCTCTATTCAGGAAAACTCCGTCAGCCGTTACGGTGTCGAAAAATACCTGCAGGAAATTGACCAGATTGATCGGATTTTTCCGGATATCATCTTTATTCCGGGCATCGAAGCCGTGCCCTATTACTACTGGCAAGGCTCACCACTCTATAACAACCTGACCCTGCGAAACTGGCACACCCATCTGCTGGTATTCGGCTTTGACGATGTGGAGGATTTTAAAAATATACCCTCTATCGCAAACGGCAAACTGGGATACCAGAAACCACGTTCCGGCAAACTAATGAAATTTATCTCCGCCAACTTCATGTATTTTTCGATAATTTTTCTCTATTTTATCCTGTTCATAATTGCCTTTTTTTCCATTATTAAACGGTCGCGCCGGCGCCACGATGTCGCACATGTTGCCCGGAAAAGACGAAGGAAATACCGGTTCAGCTGGAAAGCGTTTCTGCTTGCCGTACTATTGGGCTACATTCTCTATACCGAATATCCGTTTCTACCGGATAAATACGATCAATATCACGGCAACCAGGGCGCCGGTCCGTTCCAGGCGCTGATTGACTACGTCAACGACAATAACGGTCTGATTTATTATGCTCACCCGGAGGTTTCAAATTCCCTTGTTCGGTCGGTTAATATCCCTTTCCTTTCACAATCCATCAAAATCGAAACCGATGCCTATCCGGACCTGATCACAGAGACCAGGGATTACACCGGATTCTGCATCTTCTGGGAAGGAATGCGTACAGTCGGACGACCCGGCGGTTTGTGGGACATCACGCTGGATGAATACTGCCGGGGTTACCGTAAAAAACCGGTTTATGCCATTGGCGAACTGGACTTTGAAGAGAGTAATGAGCTCAAGCAGGTGACGGCTACTAGCACCTTCCTTTTTGCCAAAGAACGCAGCCGCAAAGGGGTCTATGAAGCACTGCGCAGCGGACGTTCCTACGCGACCCGCGATTTCGTCGGTAATGAGCTCTTCCTGGATGAATTCGCCGTATACGATATCGCCACTCAGCGCAGCGCCTTTATCGGCGAAACATTGACACTGTCTGCGGCACCGGTTGCCGTTCATATTCAGATGCATTCTATCCATACAAATCCGCCAGCCCAGTCCGTTTATATCTATAAAAACTCAGATTTAGTCAAAACCTATCAGATGCGCGGTTCGCTGGATGAATGGTTTGTGGATGAAGAGCCGCTTCCGGATAGGATGGTTTATTACCGGGTCTATGTGGGTAAACGAGATTATATTACGCTGGCGACAAATCCTATATTCGTCAAAAAATATTGATAAAAGGATCAATCCTTGGTTTTGTAGGCTATTTTATATAATAAAAAAGTGATCGCTGCCAGAAAGCAAAACTGGGCAAATTGCAGATACGCCTGAGCTTCGACAAAAAAGGGTTTCATTGTAAAGCGTGAAACCAGCCCCAGAATCAGCGAAATAACAGCCAGAATCATGCAGCTCTTAATAATTGTCCCCATATTTCCTCCAAATGTTACACCTAATCAAAAATTTCAAGTCAAATTAATTCATCAGGATACAATAATCAAGCGAATAATATGATTTGTGCCGTACATCAGCCGCAGACCTTTCCCTGGCTTGGATATTTCGCCAAGATCATGCAGGCGGATATTTTCGTCATTCTCGACAACGTTCAGTTCAAGAAAAATGAATGGCAAAACCGCAATCGCATTAAATCCGCCAACGGACCCCAATGGCTGACTGTCCCGGTTATTCATCATTTCGGGCAACTCATCAAAGATGTGCAGATCAACGACCGGATCAACTGGCGGAATAAACACATCCAGGCTTTGAAAAGTAATTACAGCAAAGCCCCCTACTTTCACGATTATTTACCGGAATTGGAACAACTCTACGAGCGGGATTGGCAATATCTGGCAGAATTCAATCTCGCCGGCATCCGCTGGATTCTTGAAAAACTGAATGTTACTAAACCTTTAAAAATTGCCTCTAAGATTCAGGAATTGCAGAACAGAGATGATCTCAACGCCGATGAGCGCTTGATTTTTCTCACACAGATACATCAGGCTGACACCTATCTGTCCGGCGCCGGCGGGCACGATTACCTTGACACCGGGCTGTTTCCGAAAAACAGTATCCGGTTGATTTTTCAACATTTTGAGCACCCAGGTTATTCTCAGCAATACGGTAATTTTATCAGCCACCTGTCGGTTCTGGACCTCATATTCAATGCAGGACCTGCGGCATACAATATTATCCAGAAAGGAATTCGATGAAAGCACATTACAAAAAAATGAACATCCTGGCAATTGGTGCCCATCCCGATGATATCGAAATCGGCTGTGGCGGTACATTGGCAAAGTACGCCTCCTACGGTCACAACATCTATACGTTCATCGCCACCGACGGCAGTGCCGGTACCGGAAAGGCACAAATTCGGAGAAAAGAGGCGGAAAATTCTGCAAATATTCTGAAAGTCCGGGATATATTTTGGGGCATGTATGCGGATACGGAATTGCAAATCAATAAAGATGCAATCATGAAAGTCGAAGATACCATCAAAAAGATTAATCCGGATAGTATTTTCGTCAACTACCATGACGACACTCATCAGGACCACCGGCATATTGCCGCGATTACCAATTCAGCCACCCGCTATATTCGCAACGTATTGTATTATGAAACCCCGACCAGCCAAAATTTCCAGCCCAATGTGTTCGTGGACATCGGTCAGCAGTTTTTGGACATTAAAATCGAGTCCCTGAAAGCCCACGCATCGCAAATTGACCGCACCAATATCTCGGGCGTTTCTATTCTGGAGGTCGCCAAATCGGCGGCGCACTTCCGGGGCGTCCAGGCGCGGGTCGCCTATGCCGAGGCATTTCAATCATTGAGACTGTTTATCAATATATGATGGTTCCCCACTACCGTCCCAGTTTTTCAGAAAAGGAACTCAAAGCCGTTCAGACGGTAATCGCCTCCGGTTACATCGCTCAGAATGGACAGGTTCTGCAACTGGAATCGGTCCTGTCCGGTTTCGTCGGAAAAAAATTCGGCATCGCCGTTTCCTCAGGCACCAGCGCGCTGATCCTCGCCCTGAAAGCCCTGCAAATCAAACCCGGCGATGAGGTGATAATCCCCAGCTATACCTGCAGCGCTTTATGGCACGCTGTCAAAGCGGTAAATGCGGTGCCGATTTTCGCCGATATCGAAACGGAAAGTTATAATCTCGATTCTGCTGACGTGAAAAACCGGATCAGCCACAAGACCAAAGCGGTCATTTTTCCGCACATGTTCGGGCAACCGGGCTATATTCAGGAAGTGGTCTCTTTGGGCATCCCCCTTATCGAGGATATCGCCCAGGCTATCGGCGCCACAATCAATAACCGACCGGTAGGCAGTTTCGGCGCCATCAGTATCGTATCTTTTTATGCCACAAAGGTCATTGGCGCCGGTGAAGGTGGCATGCTATTTACCGACGAACCGGCAGCTGATTCCTATCTCAGAGATTTACGAGAATATGATGAAAAAGATAACCTGATTCCGCGAATGAATGCCAAAATGAGCGATCTAACCGCCGCCATCGCACTGAGTCAGTTTAAAAAATTGCCGGAGTTTACCGAAATACGCCGTCGTATTCTGGAAGAATACAAAAATATTCTGGGAGAATATATGATCCTTCCCGCGCAGAATCCCAACCTGCGGTCTAATCTGTTTCGCTGTGTTGCCATTCACCCCGATCATAATGCAGACCAGTTGATCCAAACAGCCAAAGCAGAGGAGGTTAACGTCAGAAAACCGGTCTTCAAACCACTCCACAGCTATCTCCCGGGGATCACGCTGAAAAATACCGAGGACGCCTGGCAAAAACAGATCTCTATACCCCTGTTTCCCGATCTGAACGCCAGCGAAATCGAAACGGTATTGAACTTTTTGCAAAAAATAATGGGTAACCATAATGACTGACCGGCAACGCATCTACTTCAGACTGCTTGTACTACCCTTTGTGCTGGCGCTGCTAATGCCATATCTTTTGAAGGACTGGTTTTTTAGCCATCACATCGCATTTATCTATTACTTTCTGGTATCTTTTTTAATGTGCTTCGGTCTGGTGCCGCTATTTTACAAACTGGGCATTATTATGAATATCACCGACGTGCCGGGCGGACGCCACCATCACAAGGAGCAGACCCCCCGCACCGGCGGATTGGCGATTTATATCACTTTTGTGTCCGCCCTGCATATCTATACCAATCCGCCGCCAGAGTTTCAGGGATTGTTCTGGGCGATCACCATCATCGCCGGATTCGGCATTCTGGATGATATCCGGGGCATACCCGCATCCATCAAGTTGATTGGTCAGATACTGGCAACCATTGTACTGATCTATTATGGGATTATCATCTCCTTTCTACCCGATCAACCCTTCTGGCGGGTATTTTCGATTATCCTGACTTTTCTGTGGGTTATCGGAATTACCAATGCCATTAATTTTCTCGATGGTCTGGATGGTCTGGCAAGCGGTCTGGCAATCGTGATCAGTTTTTTTTACGCCGCAATCTCCTGGTCCATCGGCAATCCCTTTGTCTTTATCGTCAGCCTGATTTTCATGGGAACCGTCAGTGGTTTTTTCCTGTATAATTTCCGGCTGGGAAAGCAGGGACTGATCTTTTTGGGAGATACCGGCAGTACAATTATCGGCTTTACCCTCGCCGCGCTGGCGATTTACGGCGACTGGGGCATTCACAAAAGCGTGGACCTGGCAATCCCCGTCCTGCTGCTTGCCGTCCCGATTACGGATTTACTATTAACCAATATCATGCGCATTGTCAGGAAAAAGGTTCATTCGGTGCGCGAATTGCTCGAATTCGCCGGTAATGATCACCTGCACCACCGGCTCAAGGCGATCGGCTTACGACCAAAAGCCGTTGTAATCACCCTATGTCTGTTCACCATTCTCATGGGACTACTGTCCCTTCTGTTGAAACGGGGCGACTATTCTGAAAGTTTTGTTGCATTAGGCATTGGAATTATTATATTTTCCACCGGTGTTGCTTTTTTGATTTTTATGGAAAAGAGACACAACGAAATACAATAAATTGGTTTTTTTATGCCTTAAATTTGCCTAATTTTATTTGCCATGTACGCCGACTATTGGAAATTAACAATAAAACCCTTTGAAAACTCGCCGGATCCACGGTTTCTCTATCATTCCGCTCAGCATGATGAAGCCCTGATGCGACTGCTCTACTCCATCCAAAGTTCCAAGGGTTGCGCGCTGCTCACCGGGGAGTATGGTTGCGGAAAGACGCTGCTGATGCATACCATTGTCAGCGAACTCTCCTCCGGGCAATTTGACATTGCCTACCTGACCAATCCGCGCTGGAGTGCCAATGAACTGGTTCAGGAAATCCTGTATCAATTGGAGATAACACCCGAAGGTACCAAGCGGATCGAGATGCTGCATTCGCTGAACGACTTTCTGTTTGAAAATGTCCGCAACGGTAAGCATACCATCATCATTGTTGATGAAGCCCAGATCATCGGCGACTATGAGACCTTTGAAGAACTGCGTCTGCTGCTGAATTTTCAATTGAATGACCGCTTTCTGCTGACCCTTTTTCTGGTCGGACAACCGGAACTCAACGATATTATAAAAAAAATCCCCCAACTGAATCAGCGCATCGCAGTGCGCTACCATCTGAAGCGGTTTACCCTGGAAGAAACGAAAAATTATATCCAATATCGCCTGAGTGTCGCCGGTCGAACAACACCCATTTATACCGACGCCGCCTTTAAAGAAATCTATAACTACTCCCAAGGTACTCCCCGTACAATCAACAATATTTGTGATTTGAGCCTGGTTATCGGCTTCGGCAAACATCTTGAGATGATTGATGCAGATACAATTACCGGAGTAATTGAATCTGAGAAGTAGGCTGCCATGGTACGAATGAAAGATGTCTTAAAATCCTATGATGATCTGCGGAAAGACCCGTCATCCTCCCGCCAACCGGATAAAAATGGTTCCGGCTCCTCCGGCAGTACCGGCAGTCTGAGCGGACTTGACGCCATTCGTAAAGCCATCCAGTCCGGATTGAGTCAGCAGAAACAGCAGGCTGAACAGGCGCCTCCACAAACGCCGACCACCCAACAATCAACCTTAGAAAGACTAAAAACGGCGCTGGGACCGAAAGAAAAAACAGCAGCCCTGTTAGAGGAAAAAAAGGAAAAACCGCTTTCTCCCGATGATGAGCAACACTCCGCTAAATTATACATGGTTTTCCATCGCCACATGGAAAAAATCAGCAATGATATTAAAAATGGGACTCCCATTGATCCCGCGCCGCTGATCAAAGATATACCGGATTTCTGTGATGCGATTGAAAACCAGGAATTTCTGTTCATCAAGGCAATTCAGCGTAAGCGGTTCGCTACCTGGTTCATCTCTCATTCCGTCAATGTGGGCGTTTTTTCCGTTAAAATCGGTCTGGGTATGAAATATAATAAAGAGAAGCTGCATTCTCTGGCGCTGGCAGCCCTGCTCCACGATGTGGGCATGATCAAGATTCCGACGAAGATACTTTTCAAACATGGCAAGTTGAGCCCCAGTGAATTCGATCAGATCCGGAAACATCCGAAGTATAGCTACGAACTTTTAAAGCATCTAGAAAAAGACTATCCTTTCGTCGTGGAAGCCGCCTATCAGGAACAGGAACGCGAAGACGGATCGGGTTACCCGCAGGGATTAAAATCCGAAAATATTTGTGAATTTGCCAAAGTCATCGGCATTGCCGATGTTTTCGAAGCCCTGGTCCACGGACGCGCCTACCGCGACGGCTTTATCACCTATCACGCCATTCAGAAAATCATCGAAAATAAATCCAAACAGTTCAATGTAAAAATCATTCGCGGGCTCGTCAACAGCGTCTCCATGTTTCCTGTCGGCAGCTATGTGAAATTAAGTTCCGATGAGATTGCCCGGGTCATTACTGTTAACCGCTTACGCCCGGTACGCCCGGTCGTGGAAGTGATCGAAGATGCCGACGGTCGAAAATTGAAAACTCCCCTGCGTATTAATCTTGAAGAGGAGCCGCTGCTTTATATTACCAAGCCGATGGTTGACTATCCTTAGTCCGGCACAGCTCTAATTTCACTCTTTTAACAAGCAATAAAATATCATTCCTGAATCCTGCCGGGACTCAGGATTTATTTTTTTTAGAATATCCTCAACCCCGATGGCGGAATAATTTTCACACAAATCATCCAGCCATTGCTGATCAATCGGATCAATCAGGCTGCCCGGTCCGATTAAAAGATATCCATTTTTAAAACTAAAACCGGTCAGGTAATAATGGCTCTCACCACCATCATCCATGTCGTAATCAATCGGTTCAACCACAATCCGGTCATTTTCAGAGTAAATCCTTTTTATCCGATAGCGCCGATGAGAATAAAGGGAAATCAGATTGGTGTCTGTGTCAATCATTAACACCGTTAATTTTGCTTTTGGATACTCTTCCGAAATCATCCTGTCTGCCTTCGTAAATGCCGCATCAGGGTTCATCTCGAGGGTATAAAGCGTTTTTAAGATTCCCCTGACCTCGGTTCTGTTATCGGCAAGATCAGCGGAATAGGTGATCTGGAAAAAGAGACCGCGACTGTCGGGCAGCGTTATCCGGTCGGCATAGCTGTTCGGCAGTTCCGGACAGTATAGAGTAAGCCGGTTCATTTTCAATTGGCAAACCCGGGCTTCCGCCGCGCCTTTTCCGGGCAGCCGCTCAAACTTCCCGGTAAAGGACGCCGAACTCAGTACAATATTGATCTGAATTGCAAAGGACTTTAGCGTATGCAGATCATTCTCATCATAGGCATAGGTGGATTTTTTGGCGGAATATAGTACTCCGATCACCTGGTCAGCTTTTGTTAACGGAACTGCGATCAGTGAACGCCATTTCAAATCCAGAGAATGTAAGGGAACCGTGCGATCGTCCTCTTCGATATTGTGAATCAATACGGCTTCCTGAGATGAGCGCACAATATTGCCGATACAATCGGCGTTTGCCTGACCCAGCCGGGAAGCCTCTTTATCGGACAGATGAACGGAAGCCATTATGCCGGTCAGTGGCTGACTCCCACCTTCAAAGGATAACCAGCAGGCGTCCGACGAAGTTAACTGGCAGGCGTGACTGACGATTGTATGAAACAGGGTTTGGATATCGGTGCTCTCGCTGATCATTTTACTTATCTGCGCGACAGACTGAATTTCAGTCGTGACCCGATCATAGATTGATGCTGTCGGCAGTCTGAATAAGAACCCGATAAAAGAGGCAATTACATATACATTGATGAAAATCAGCATCGCCAGGACGAATCCCTTTACCGTGGTACTGAATACAAATACCGGAAACAGCAGGTTCGAAAAAAGCAGGTACAGACTCACCGGGATAATTATCAGCGATAACAGGAAACCGGTGTATTTCTCTTTCTTATTGAGGACATCAATCCAGGATTTATAGAGGCTGATGACCAGGGTCACGATTACCAGTGCGGCACCGATAATCCAGATCAGCGCCGAATCACTCTGCTGCAACAGCGTAAAGCGGTCATAGGTATAGCGGTCTTCAATAAAATTGAAAATCAGCGCCCCGAACAGCAGGAACAATAAGAGCAAGCGATACTCAAAATTTGAATAGCGATTCGGTCGGTAATCCAGCAACTTTTTAACAAATATCAGAATTGCGAAAAAAATGGTAATGGTGACAACGGTACAGAATTCGGAAACCGTATTCCAGATAAACGGAAATTCCGCCAAAAAGGGATTATCGTCCCAGAGAACTAAAAATTTTTTCAGCAACAGCTGCGGCAGAAGAGTTCCTACGAAAAGACCGATTATCAACACATACGCCGCCAGCAACGTCTTTTTTAACGTGAGCTTTCGTTGCTGTAGGTAACTCCTGAGTCGCAGGTAAATGAGGAGCGCCGCAAAACAGATAATCAGCTCCCGCTCTATCCGGTAAATTTTGATAAATGAGGGAATATGATAAAAAGTCGTGTCAACAAAGAGTACAAACAGTAAGAGCAGAACCGTAAGGCTGATCAGAAGCGTTGTTTTAATGACCTGTTTCATTCCTCGCGCCGGCTCATTTTTTCTATATAACCACACGACTCCCGGTGATTTTCAGTCTGTTATTGCACTGCGCTAATTTTATATAAATAATCATCTCCTCCAACAGCCTCATATGAACTTAGCCATCAATTTACAACTATTTTTAAATTATTCACTAAATGGGCAGAAAAACGATATTTCGAATACAGAAAATAGTGGCGATTAGCGAGGATTATTATCCGGATCAAGCGTAATAATTGAGGGTTTCCATGCAACAGCCTCGGATTCCTCGATCAGAGTATAGGCGATGATAATGATTATATCACCTTGCTGAGCCAGGCGGGCTGCGGCGCCGTTCAAGCTAATCTCGCGTTCCCCTCGCTTCCCTTCTATAACATAGGTCTCAAATCGTGCGCCGGTATTAATATTAAGCACCTGTACTTTTTCATACGCGTAAAGCCCGGCGGCGTCCATGAGGTCCCTGTCAATCGTGATGCTGCCCGCATAATGCAAATCCGTCTGCGTAACGGTCGCCCGGTGTATTTTGGATTTCAGAATCTCTATTAAACTCATCGAACTCCCCTGGTTCTCACTTACGCCGAAATTTACAGATAATTCCTTAGCATTTCAATATCAACTTTCCATACGCATCAGCGAATCTCAAACATTCCTATTTGAGATTTGACCAGAAACACCTATCTTTCGGCATTATGATAACATGCCTGATCGCCTTCGACAAAGCCCTTTTTTACTTCATTAATCATACCCTGGCAAATCCGGTATTTGACTGGCTGATGCCGTTTATTACTGAAAAATCTCACTGGATCATCCCAATTTTGATCATATGGTTGGTACTCTTGGTTTTTGGACAGAAACGCGGGCGCATTGCCGCAATCCTGCTTCTTTTAACCGTCGCAACCACCGATCCGGTCTGCTATCGAGTCCTCAAACCGACCTTCAAGCGGATTCGACCGTCCCGCACCCTGGAAGATGTCCGTCTGCTGGTTCGTCGCGGCGGCAAATACGGATTCCCGTCGAATCACGCCGCCAACATCACCGGGGCAATGCTGATTCTGGGTTATTTCTTCCGGAAATATAAATATGGATTCGCAACTATCGCCGGACTCATCTCATTCAGCAGAATTTACGTCGGCGTCCATTATCCCTTTGATGTCATTTTTGGAATATTCATCGGAATTCTGTTTGCCGTTCTGTGGCTGTTTTTATGGATTATCCTGGCGAACCATCTGGCTAAAAAGCAAAATTTTTGCTTAACGATCTCAGAGTAATTAAATTACCGTGCAAATACTTCGTAAGAAGGATGTTAAAAATGGAGAAACAGTAGATGCCAAGTCACAGGAGAAAACGTAAATCCTTTCGAATCACTCAGGGCGTAAAAACCGGAATTTATATTTTACTTAGCCTGATCGTCTTCTTTATTATTCTATTCAATATCTGGGATTGCCATATATAATTTTTCCTTAACAGCACTCTGGATATTGCATACTCCTCTTATCACCACAAAAATCAAGCATGGAACATAGCACATTTATCTCCGGGAAGAAAATCCTGTTAAGACCCTATATCGCTGATGATGCCCTGCTCTTCTGCCGGGGTGAAAACGATCCCGAAGTGCGTGAAACTCTTTTCCGTGCATTTCCGATCAATGTAGATCGAATTCACGAACGAATCCAATCCCAAATCAAAGCCCAAAATGCAGTCGTCTTTTCAATCGCCGATAAAATCCGCTGGGCACAAGGTTTGGGCAGCGAAGCCACCCGGCTGATGATCGAATACGGATTCAACACCCTGAATCTTCATCGCATTCAGCTGCATGTTTTTAAAAACAACCACCCGGCGATTCGGATTTACGAAAAAATCGGCTTCAAAACCGAGAGGCTGCTGCGGGAAGCCATGTATCAGCATGGAGAATATTGCTATTTTCTCCTCATGGGATGTCTGAGAGATGAATGGCAAGCTGCCTAGATCACCCTTTGCAATCCTCTGGATATTGGCGGGCTTTATGCTGAATTGTACCCAACCGACACCAATTTCGATTCTCTTTTTAGGCGATTCAATCACAGAGCTCGGTGTCAAACCGGACGGCTATGTGACCTTGATTCAAAAGGAAATTGATCGCCGATTCCCGAAACGGGATATAAAGATTACCGGTGCCGGCATCAGCGGAAATAAAGTTCCTGATCTGGAAGCTCGCCTGGAAGGGGATGTCCTCTCGAAAAAACCGGATATTGTGGTCATTTATATCGGTATCAATGATGTCTGGCATTCCATTTTACCCGGACATTCCGGCACCTCTCGGCAGGATTTCCGGGCGGGTCTTATGCGAATAATTGAACAGATCAAAAAGATCAATGCGGAAATCATTCTCTGCACACCATCGGTCGTGGGCGAAAAGATTGACAACGGCAATCCCCTGGATGAGCAATTGGATCAATATTCCGAAATCATAAGAGAGCTCGCCGCTATCGAAAAGCTCCATTTAATTGATTTACGCCAACAATTCAAAGCCTATCTTCTGAGAAATAATCCCGAAAACAGGGCTGAAGATATTCTTACCTATGACGGCATTCATCTGAACAACCGCGGCAATCAATTTGTTGCCGATGTTATGATACATACCTTGATTGACCTTCTGTAAGTGAGTTTATGATACCAGTCACATTTGAATCGCCAATCCAAATTTTTCTTGAATCGGACATTTTTTTGTTTTAATTTCCTACCGCTTTGGTAGGAATGGTAGGACAGTTTGGAATGAGAACAAAAAACACCCAATGATCCGGTTATCAACAAAAGGAAAATATGGCGCCCGGCTGATGTTTCAACTCGCCCTGAATTACGGCAACGGTCCGATGCTGCTGAAGGAAATTGCAGCCCGGGAAGACCTCTCCGTGCGCTATCTCGAACATCTCGTTCCTCCGCTCCGAACTGCCCGGCTGATCCTTTCCATGCGCGGTTCAAAGGGCGGCTATTCTCTGGCTAAGAAACCGCAGGATATAACCTTAAAAGAGATTGTCCGGGTTCTGGAAGGTCCCTTTTATCCCTCAGAGTGTGTGGAAGCTCCTGACATTTGCAATCGCTCCAGTTTTTGTGTCACCCGAAACATCTGGGCGGAACTGGAGCAGACCATTTCCGCCACTCTGGCAAGTCACACCTTACAGGACCTTGTAGATGAATACCGCAAAGCACATACATCAGAGGAATCTTCATGAAAAATATCTATCTCGATCATGCCGCAACCTGTCCCACCGATCCTGAGGTCGTGAATGCAATGTTACCCTATTTTACCGAAAATTACGGTAATCCGTCCAGTATCTATTCAATCAGCCGGACTACGCGCAATGCCATCGAAGATGCCCGGGAAATCCTCGCCAAAGCCATCGGCGCAAGTTCCGGGGAAATTGTATTCACCAGCGGCGGCAGCGAAAGCGACAACTTCGCGATCAAAGGCGTAGCCCATGCGCTCCGGGAGAAGGGGCGCCACATTATTACTTCACAAATCGAACACCATGCTGTTTTGTACACCTGCAAATTTCTGGAAAAAAACGGTTATGACGTAAGCTATCTGCCGGTGGATTCTGCCGGAATAGTCAAAATGGATGAGCTGGAAAAAGCCATTCGTCGGGATACAATCCTCATAACCATTATGCATGCTAATAATGAAATCGGCAGCATCCAACCGGTCCGGGAAATCGCTGAAATTGCCAAAAAACACAAAATAGCCTTTCATACTGACGCTGTCCAGACTTTCGGACACATCCCGGTCAATGTCAACGAACTGAATGTGGACCTTTTATCTATATCAGGACATAAATTCCACGGTCCCAAAGGCGTCGGGGCGCTCTATATCCGCAAGGGAACGAAAATTACACCCCTGATCCACGGTGGTGATCAGGAACGGCGCCGTCGCGCCTCTACGGAAAATGTCCCCGGCATTGTCGGACTGGGGCAAGCGGTGGAAATCGCTCCTGGCATTATGAGCGATGAAATGAAGCGACAAGCGCAGCTGCGAGACACCTTTATCGGAAAAATTCTGAATACTATTCCCGATTCACGGTTGAACGGGCACGCCACCCAACGCCTGCCAAACAATATCAATATCTCCTTCAAAGGCATTGAAGGCGAATCCATCCTGCTCAACCTGGACATGTTCGGCATTGCCGCCTCAACCGGCTCAGCCTGCAGCTCTTCCAGTCTGGAGCCCAGTCACGTGCTGCTCGCCATCGGTTTAGATCATGAATTGGCTCACGGATCGGTGCGTTTTTCCCTGGGAAAACATACCACCCTGGAGGAACTGGACCGGGTTGCGGAGATTCTACCCGGCATTATTAAAAAATTACGTGCCATGTCACCCCTCTATAACCAATAAGGAATCGGATAATGGAACAGTACAGCGAAAAAGTAATGGATCACTTCACCAACCCCCGCAATGTCGGTACCATTGAAAATCCCGATGGCATAGGACGCGTCGGCAATCCCATCTGCGGCGATGTGATGGAATTGCAGATAAAAGTTAAAGATAATGTCATCGTTGACGCGAAATTCCGTACCTTTGGTTGCGGCGCGGCGATCGCCACCAGCTCGATGGCTACGGAACTGGTCATCGGGAAATCAATTGACGAAGCCACGAAGATTACCAATAAAGTCGTCGCTGAGGCGCTGGACGGACTGCCGCCGATTAAAATGCACTGTTCCAATCTGGCGGAAGAAGCCCTTGAAGCCGCCATCAAAGACTACCGTGAAAAACAAAAATCTTAGATTTGTAACAAAACCACGTATTCTTCAATCGAATGAATCATGAGGACTTTTGCACAAATATTTATCCTAACAATTCTACTGGGCGCCAACAGCCTGGGGTTTCTCTACCAACATCATTGTGATATGCCTTGCTGTCAACCACTGCAGCCAGAGAGTTGCTGTACAGCAACAAAATCCAATTTGTGCGAAACAAGTATGGAACAGTGCGCCCGTGCAATCTTTCTTCCATTTCTTGTAATGCCATTGGAAAATGTAGAATTCAACCCTGTGCTGGAAAGTCTGATCACAGTCGCTTCTGGCATCGAGCAGCATCAGTTTTCAACCCTCTACGTTGAAATACACACCGTTGATTATTGCATTCCTCCCCCTCTATTAATCAATATTCCTCTACTGATTTAGAATCCTCACTCTTTTACAGCACATTATCCGTTAAATCCCGATAAAAGCGCTATTTGTCATTATTGCCTAAAATGCAGAAGGATTTTACCCTTGAATTTTTACCAAAAACAGAATCAGCGAATTCATCGAACACATATTACTAATAGTATCACCATCATGATATTTTTCCTGATGATGAATTCAATAATCGTCAACGCTGGTGAGTCGAGCTGTTTGGACGAATACATACAAACAGCTTTGGAAAATAACCCGGGAATCAAATCGCTCTACCACAACTGGCAGTCGGAGATTCAGCAGATAGCCGTCGTCAGAGGTCTACCGAATCCGACAATCGGTTTTGGTTATTTTCTGCAAAAAGTCGAAACCGCCGTCGGACCGCAGGAATACAAACTGGGTATCACCCAGATGATTCCCTGGTTTGGTAAACTCAAACTACAGGGCAACATTCAAACCCTGAAGGCGGAGATCAGTCATTATGAAATCCAGCAACGCAGCAATGAGATTCGCTCTGATGTTATTCAGAAATATTATGATTATTACCTCTTAAATCGCTCTATAGCTATTACCAAACAGAACGTTGCACTGGTCCGGCATTGGGAAAACCTGGTGCGTTCAAAATACACCAGCGCCCAACAAGCCTATGGCGATTTACTGAATGTCCAGATAGAATTACGTCAAATTGAAGAAAACCTGACGAGTCTTCAGGAGCAAAGAGAGGTGCTACTTGGACATTTCCGGGCGTTGTTGAATTCACCGGAACTGGAAGAAATCGCTCTGCCTGATAGTCTGTCATTTATCACCCGGTCATTTGAACCCGAAATAATCGAATCGATCTTTAAAAAGAGAAATCCAAAGTACCTTGCCGCCCAAACGAGGATTGAACTTGCTGAAACCAGACTAAAGCACCAAAAATTGAATTATTACCCGGATTTCGGGATCGGTACAGACTATATTTTTACCGGTGAAAAATTCATCAATGGTTCAAAAGTCTCCGGTAGCGGTAAAGACCCGTTTGTGGCGAGCGTATCTCTCTCAATGCCGATCTGGCTGAAAAAGCAGAAGGCTGGACTCCGATTAGCCGAATATCAAATTCAGAGCAGTCTTGAGAACCGCCAACATCTGGAAAATCAATTGAATGCTGAAATTATTGACCTGTTGAATCAGATCGAAGATGCTCACCGCAGGATTTATCTCTTCAGAAATGATTTGATACCAAAGAGTATTGAACTGCTGAATACATCCGAGACAGCCTATATTACCGGCAATTTTGATTTTAAGTCACTGATTGATGCTCAACGAAAATATTTACACTTCTTGCTGGAATATGAACGGTCACTAGCCGAATACTATCAGATTCTGGCAGAACTGGAATTACTAAGCGGGATTTCGTTATGAAAAACATATTATCACAAATAAAAAATATTCCTGTTTCTATTTGGGTCTTGATACTTTTGGCATTTATCCTGGGTTTTGTCATCAGGGGCAACGGTGATTCCGGTTCGGAACCAGCTACTCATGACCATTCCGCCGAAGAAAAGGTTGAGTTCTGGACCTGTTCGATGCACCCACAGATTAAACTTTCCGAACCGGGTCAATGCCCGATCTGCTTCATGGATTTGATTCCCCTGAAATCAGGAAACAGCCACGACCGCCAAACTCAGCTAAAGATGTCTTCAGCGGCAATGAAGTTGGCAGAGATTCAAACCTCTATTATCAGGCGATCATCCGCCATGGCTGATATTTTTCTGTCCGGACGCATCGAAATCGATGAAACACGCCAGAAGACCATCTCGGCTTGGTTTCCGGGGCGTTTGGAACGCTTGTATGTGGATTATACTGGTACATCGGTTAAAAAAGGCGACCATCTCGCCGATATTTATAGCGCTGAGATATATACTGCCCAGGAAGAGTTAATTCAAGCCCGTCAAATCTTCGATGCTGTTTCTTCCAACCAATTGATCAACGAAAGGGGCGCTATTGCGAATCTGCAGGCTACCCGTGAAAAACTGCGCCTCGCAGGATTGACCATGGAACAGATAAATTTAATCGAGAAACAGACAAAACCCGATGAACAGCTCACAATATACAGTCCCTTATCAGGCATCATCGCGGAAAAACACACCCAGCAAGGTGATTACGTTCAAACCGGAACAAAAATTTATACGATTACAGACCTAAGTCAGGTCTGGGTCATATTTGATGGGTACGAATCTGATTTCTTTTGGCTGAACTATGCCCAGACAGTCGAATTTGAGGTCCGGGCATTACCCGGAGAAAAATTTTCAGGCCAGATTGCATTTATCGATCCGATTTTAGATTCGCAGACCCGCACAATTTCAGTCAGGGTAAATATGCCAAATCCCGATGGAAAACTGAAACCGGGTATGTTCGTTCGCGGTAAGATTCACGCCGAGTTGGACGCCGAAGGCAATTCCATAAACCCGCAATTGGCTGGAAAATGGATCTCACCCATGCACCCGGAAATCGTTAAAGATCATCCCGGAGTCTGTGACATCTGCGGAATGCCATTGGTCAAAGCAGAAGAACTTGGCATCGTCAAAGAGCCGCCATCTGACGAACTACCATTATTAGTCCCCGCCAGTGCAGTATTAAAAACCGGTAAACGGGCAATTGTCTATGTCAAAGTCCCGAATACTGATGAGCCCACATTCGAGAGTCGCGAAATTCTGATCGGCACCCGGGCTGGCGACTATTATATTGTCTTATCAGGACTTTCAGAAGGTGAAGAAGTCGTAACTCATGGAAATTTTAAAATCGATAGCGCCATGCAACTTTCAGCCAAACCAAGCATGATGAGTCCTACAGTCATCGAACCAGATACCACAAAACATCACGAAACCGCTCCCGCAAGTACAGCAAATAAAACTTCAGCAAGTGATAATTTACCTATCGATTTCCGCGATGATCTGACACCAATTTATAACGCTTATTTCAGTGCCCAAACCACATTAGCAGATGATAATTTCCACCAGTCAAAAAAACATCTTAAACAGTTGGGAAAACTTCTGGATTCCTTTGAAATAGAAAAATACCACTTATCCAATGAGGCAAAACACAGCTTCAGCAAACAAAGCGACCAGATCACCGGACTAACTGAACATGCCAAGCACTGGCAATCGATCGGGGACATTCGGAAAGCATTCGAAGGTATCAGTATCACAATACTCAATTGGGAAAAAATATACGGGCACAGCGGTGATCAAACTTTTTATGAAAGTTACTGCCCCATGGCATTTGATAATAAGGGTGCTTCCTGGCTAGCCAGGGAGAAACAGATCAGCAACCCATTTTTCGGCTCAAAAATGTTACGATGCGGTGAGGTAATATCCAGTTTCCCGACACTAAATTCCCCAAAAGGGGAGCACGCATCCCATGATTAATGAAAAAAAATCCATTCTAAATACGCTGATTGCCTTTACAATTGATAATAAACTCGTCGTCTTCCTGGTATTGGCCGGATTAATTGCCTGGGGAATTCTGGTAGCACCTTTCGACTGGCAAATTCCCGGTATTGAACGTGATCCGGTTCCTGTAGATGCCATACCGGATATCGGCGAAAATCAACAGATCGTATTTACCAAATGGCCCGGGCGATCACCACAGGATGTGGAAAATCAAGTCACCTATCCCCTGACGGTTGCCCTGCTGGGAATTCCAGAAGTCAGAACCGTTCGTTCATATTCAATGTTTGGTTTTTCAACTATTTATATCATTTTCAAAGAGAAGGCGGAATTTTACTAGAGCCGCAGCCGGGTTCTTGAAAAACTAAATTCGCTCCCGCCGGGAACCTTACCAGAAAATATTACCCCCACCCTTGGTCCTGATGCCACCGCTTTAGGACAAGTCTTCTGGTATACACTGGAAGGTCGCGATTCGCAGGGGAATCCCACCGGTGGATGGGATCTTCATGAGTTGCGATCAATCCAGGATTGGTATGTTCGATATGCCCTGCAAGCAGTTGACGGCGTTTCGGAAGTGGCGTCAATTGGCGGTTTTATCAAGGAATACCAGATCGATGTCGATCCGGTAGCGATGCATGCTTACAATATCAGTCTTCAAGAAGTATTTAATGCTGTTCGGAATGCCAATATTGACGTAGGCGCCCGGACAATCGAGGTCAACCGGGTGGAATATGTGATCCGTGGTCTCGGATTTATTAAAACACTTGAAGATATTGAATATACTGTTGTAAAAACGACAGACAATGTCCCAATATATGTCAAGGATGTCGCTAATGTTGTCCTGGGACCTGCGCTGCGCCGGGGAGCGCTCGATAAAGAAGGCGCTGAGGTTGTCGGCGGCGTGATTGTTGTTCGCTACGGAGAAAACCCTCTCTCCACAATCAACAACATCAAAGAAAAAATTGCCGAAGTCAGCCCCGGCTTGCCATCAAAAACACTCTCTGATGGAACAAAATCGCAACTGACCATGGTCCCTTTCTACGATCGGACCGGCTTGATTTACGAAACGCTGGGGACTCTGAACCATGCCTTAAGAGATGAAATCCTGATCACGATCATTGTAATCATCCTGATGGTGATGCATCTGAAAACCTCATTTCTCATCAGCGGCTTGCTGCCGTTGACTGTGCTGATGGTCTTTATCGGCATGAAGCTATTTCACGTCGATGCCAATGTCGTAGCGTTATCTGGCATTGCCATTGCCATTGGGACAATTGTTGATATGGGCATTGTTGTTTCGGAAAATATGCTGAGACATCTCGATCTGGCTGATAAGAAGGAAAATACCCGGGATGTTTTACTACGTGCGACCTCGGAAGTCGGTGGCGCCGTACTGACCGCTGTTTCAACGACGATTATCTCTTTCCTGCCGGTTTTCACGATGCAGGCTGCCGAAGGAAAATTGTTCAAACCGCTAGCCTACACGAAGACCCTGGCTCTGATCGCGTCCATTATCATAGCACTAACGGCCCTGCCACCTATCGCTCATCTTCTCTTCCGAAAAAAGAAAAACTATCCCCGTATTACACATCTCAGCAGTGTTGGATTTATTCTGTTCGGAATAATTCTGTCTTTTACACTCAGATGGTGGTTGGGCTTTATCGTCGCCTTTATCGGTATCTATAAAATAACCATTTCCATTCTTCCGAAAACGATTCAGACAAAACTACCTAAAATCATAAACTGGGTGGTCGTCGGAATCGTGCTCAGTGTGCTGGCATCTACCTGGTCACCACTTGGATATGAAAAGGGATTTCTGCTGAATCTGATATTTGCCGCCCTGGTCATCGGGAGCATTATGGGACTACTCAGCGGTTATGTAAGGATCTACCCGCACTTACTCAGTCGGGCACTGAATCATAAAGTTGCTACATTGAGCATTCCGGGCTTTATCGTGATTCTTGGATTTATCAGTTGGATTGGATTCGGCAAGATTTTCAATGTTATGCCGGAGTTTATTAAGTCGAACAAAATCTACGCCGGTTTGGTTCATCGATTCCCCGGTATGGGTAAGGAGTTCATGCCGCCCCTGGATGAAGGCTCATTTCTGTATATGCCCACCACTATGCCCCATGCCGGTATGGAGGAAGCGCTTGACGTACTCCAGAGACTCGATAAGGCACTGTACTCTGTCCCGGAAGTTGAACTGGTCGTCGGCAAACTGGGACGTGCAGATACACCGTTGGACCCGGCACCGATCTCAATGATCGAGACCATTATTAATTATAAATCTGAATATATTACCGATAAAAATGGAAACCGTTTAAAATTCGCAGTCAAATCAGATGGATCTTTTCAACGCGATAGCACTGGTCAGCTGATTCTCTCAAAAACAGGTAAACCTTTCCGGCAGTGGCGCGATCATATCCGCAACAACCAGGATATCTGGGACGAATTGATTAAGGTTGCTCAAATACCTGGTACCACTTCAGCGCCAAAGCTGCAGCCGATTTCCGCCCGAATTGTCATGTTACAGAGCGGTATGCGGGCGCCGATGGGCATCAAAGTCAAAGGGCCGGATCTGCAGACAATCGAAAAGGTCGGTCTGGATTTGGAGCATTACCTTAAAGAGGTACCATCGGTAAAAACATCGGCGGTTTTCGCCGACCGCATCGTCGGAAAACCCTATCTTGAAATTGAAATCGACCGCAAAGCCATTGCCCGTTATCAAATTCCATTGACGTCGCTCCAGAATGTGATAGAGGTTGCTATCGGTGGAAAACAGATCACCTCAACTGTGGAGGGACGCGAACGCTATCCGGTGCGGGTCCGCTATATGCGGGAATTGCGTGACAATATCGAAGCGCTGGAAGATATCTTGGTCGCGGCGCCAAACGGGACCCAGATACCACTTGGTCAATTAGCCCGGATCAATTATGTTCGTGGACCACAAGTCATAAAAAGCGAAGATACATTTCTGACAGGCTATGTTTTATTCGATAAAAATGACAGCCAGGCGGAAGTGGATGTGGTTGATCAGGCACGGAAATATCTTGAAACAAAAATAGAGTCCGGAGAATTGCGAATACCTGCCGGTGTGAGCTACAGTTTCGCTGGCAGCTATGAAAACCAGATTCGGGCTGTTAAACGCTTACGCATCATTTTACCATTGGCGCTGGGACTAATTTTTCTGATCATTTATTTCCAGTTTAAAAAAGTATCGGTAACACTCATCGTTTTTTCCGGTATTGTTGTTTCCTGGGCGGGGGGTTTTCTGATGCTCTGGTTCTATAGTCAGGACTGGTTTCTCAATTTCAGTTTCGCCGGAGTAAGTCTACGGGAAATGTTCCAAGTTCATCCGATCAATCTCAGTGTTGCGGTCTGGGTTGGCTTTCTGGCGCTTTTCGGGATCGCCAGCGATGACGGTGTTATTATCAGCACCTATCTCGAACAGAGTTTTACCCGAAAAAAACCAAAAACGATCAATGATATTCGTAAAGCAACTGTTTTTGCGGGCTCACGTCGAATTCGCCCGGCTATGATGACCATCGGCACAACTATTCTGGCATTGCTGCCGGTCCTGACATCCACCGGTCGCGGTTCGGATATCATGGTTCCTATGGCAATCCCATCCTTCGGCGGCATGTTCATCGGCGTTATCACGACTTTTGTCGTACCAATATTGTACACCCTTCTAAAAGAAAAACAATTTATAAATCACAACAAGGAGTTATCATGAATATTCAAAAACCTATCGGCTCAGCGTTGATTGCATTGCTCATCGCCGGAGTCGCTGCCTGTGGGAGTAACGAAAAATCCACCGATGACGGCAAATCCCAGAGCCAGATGATGGCTGGACAAAACGATAACAAAGCTCATACGATGCTAAAATTACCGACTGTTCAATGCGATATATGCAAAAAAACCATCGAGCATGGTTTAACTGGTATCAATGGAATCTTATCCGTCACTGTGGATATTGAAAACAAGATGGGGCATATTAACTATGATTCTTCGCGGACGGATCTGCCCAAAATCGAAGATCGCATCGCATCGCTCGGGTATCAGGCAAATGAAACCGCTGCGGATCCTGTCGCTTATAACAAACTGCCAAATTGTTGCAAATTACCAGAGGATCGGAAGTAATTTCTTTCACGCCGAGAACTAAATAAGAGATGATTATCAACGATCACTTTTATATTTTCCTGGATGTTTCTCGTCCTTGAATGTAAATTCCCAACGCAATGCATGAAATACTATGAGTTCAGAACTGTACCATAATATATATGCAGTTGTCAAGAGCATACCTTTTGGCAAAATTGCCACCTACGGACAGATTGCCGCGCTTGCCGGATTGCCCGGTCGCGCCCGTCAGGTGGGTTATGCTCTGCACGCCCTGCCGGACAGCTCCGATATCCCCTGGCACCGGGTCATCAATGCCAAAGGTGAGATCAGTATCCGCTCTGATCCGCTGTATGCCGACATCCAGCGCCATTTGCTCGAATCCGAGGGCGTTGTTTTCAATTCACAAAATCGCATCCCGCTACCTGACTATCTCTGGATGAGTCGGATATAATGCCCGGCAGCTAAAGCAATCGGTCTCCATCATTCGCTTTCAGCATTTCCTTGGTTAATCGCCCCTTCCTTTGTAGATTTATTCGGCTTCTTTACTAATTCAAAAAGAGAAAATATTCATGCAGCTGAAACATTTAAAAATCACCTTTATTGTTTTATTACTATTGATAATAATCCCTGCTGAAACGGCACCGAAATACGAGTTCCGGGCGGCTTGGATCGCAACGGTTTTGCGGCTCGACTGGCCTTCGTCTTCTACAGTCTCTACCCAGAAATCCCAATTGATCACGATTCTGAATCAGATGCAGCAGGCAGGTTTGAATGCCGCCGTTTTTCAGATTCGCCCCGCCTGCGACGCCTTTTACGAATCGGATATTGAACCCTGGTCGAACTGGCTGACCGGCACCGAAGGCAAGGCGCCCAATCCTTATTACGATCCTCTCGAATTTGCCGTTGAAGAAGCCCATAAACGCGGCATCGAATTGCACGCCTGGTTTAATCCCTACCGCGCTAAAAAGGGAGCCTCAAACGGAGTTACCGCAGAGCACGTTTTCAACCAACATCCCGACTGGATTCTGGCGGTAGGCAGCAAACATGACGGCATCACTGATTCCTGGCGTCCGCTGGACGAGCGTGGCACCGACAATATTCAGGAGGCTGATTACATCCTGAATCCCGGAATGGCGGTGGTACGGGACTATGTCCTCGGCGTCATCCTGGATGTGGTCAATCGCTACGACATTGACGGCGTTCACATGGACGATTATTTTTATCCCTACAGCGGCATTACTACCGAGGATCAGGCGACCTTTAACGCAGAGAATCGCGGATTTACCAATATCGGTGACTGGCGGCGGGACAACGTCAATCTGCTCATCGAAGCCATCTATGACAGCCTCAAAACCGTCAAACCCCATGTCAAACTGGGTATGAGCCCCTTTGGGATCTGGAAAAGTGGTGTCCCGTCGGGGATCGTCGGTCTGAGCGCCTACAGCACTATTTATTGCGACGCGGTCGCCTGGCTGGATGGAAAATATATTGATTATCTCACACCGCAACTTTACTGGCCTTTTGGCGGCGGTCAGGACTATGGCAAACTGATGCCCTGGTGGGCGCAACAGGCTCGCCGCAACAATCGCCACCTCTATACCGGTAATGCGCCCTATCGAATTTCCGCGGATAGCTGGGATGCGGGCGAACTGCCGCGGCAAATCCGTCTGAATCGCCAGACCAATACCTGTCTGGGCAATGTCTACTTCCGGATTAATTACGGTGTCCTGAACAATCCCCAGGGGTTTCTCGATTCTCTGAAAAACTACTACTACCGATTGCCGGCGCTGACACCTCCGATGAGCTGGATTGACAGCCTTGCACCTGCCCCGCCAACCTGGGTAACCATCGAGGAAAAGAGCGACCGGGCGATTATACGGTGGGGACACGACGTTCCGACAAAATCCGCTGGTGATGTCTATAGGCACATTATTTACAAATGGCGGGAAAGCGTACTGCCCGATTTTGACATACCGGATTTTGTTTATACAATGACCAGTTCTTCCGATCAGGACAGTGTCATTGATAATGATTTCGGTGAGTATATTTATGGCGTCGCGGCACTCGATCGCCTCAATAATGAAAGCAGCGTCGTTACCGCTACCGGTTCCGCCGCTCAGCCCGTAACATCGGTCCCGAAGACATTCCAGCTGGTGCAGAATTTCCCGAATCCTTTCAATCCCGCCACTACTTTCTCTTTTCAATTGCCTCAAGCCGAATTTGTTACCCTTAATATTTACAACCTGCAGGGACAGCTGGTGGCAACATTGGTGAATGATTTTTTAGCCCCGGGTCCGCACCACATCGGCTGGCAAGCCGGTCATCTCAAATCCGGGGTCTATCTGTACCAGTTACAGGTGGGCGAATTATCCCGGACACGAAAATGCATTCTGATGAAATAATCCCTAGGAGGCAGGACAATGCAAGTATCCATAATCTACGACTCGGTATTCGGAAATACGGAAAGAATCGCCCGGGCAATCGGGTCAGCCTTTGCCCCGCAGGATGTTCAAATCATAAAAATCACCGCAGCGGACCCGGCTCAGGTTTCTGCTGCCGATTTGCTGATAGTCGGCTCACCGACCCGGGGTTTTAAAGCGACCCCGGCAATCAACACCTTTTTAGCAAAAATTCCGGCGCAGGGTCTCAAAGGTATCAAAACAGCCGCTTTTGACACCCGGATAGCCGAAAACGATATCAGCAATAAATTGCTCCGATTTCTGATGAAAACCTTTGGGTATGCAGCGCATCCCATCGCAACCCGGTTACAGAAAAAAGGCGGCACTCAGGTCAGCGCACCAGAAGGCTTTTACGTGGAAGATTCCAGAGGTCCCCTGAAAAACCGGGAGCCGGAACGGGCTACCGAATGGGCAAAAAGCATTCTCTCGTCTGGAAAATTCTCCTGATCGTTTGAAACCCTACAAATAATGCCCCTACATTATTGACGGAAAAGAAAAAATCCGTAAATTATTTCTGATTTGACGTTTCGTGGGAGCAACGAATAGATGAAATACAGATTGGTTATATTTGATTTTGACGGCACACTCGCCAACTCCCTTCCCTGGGTTACCAAAGTAATTGACAAGGTGGCTGAACGGTTCCAATTCAGACCGATACACCACAGCGAGCACAAACTGCTGCGCAATTACGACGCCTCCAACCTTTTCAAACACCTTGGTTTACCGCTCTGGAAAGTTCCGCTGATCGGCAATTATGTTCGGAAACTAATGGCTGAGGATATTCAGCACGTACCTCTGTTTGGCGGAGTCGGATCACTCCTGAAAAAATTGTCACAGAATAAAATCCATCTGGCGGTTGTCAGTTCCAATTCGTTCGAAAATGTCCGCCAGGTTCTCGGTCAGGAACTGACTGCCCTGATCAATCATTTTGAATGCGGGGTCACTATTTTCGGCAAGGGTTTAAAACTGCGCAAAGTCCTGCATAAAAGCGGAATCCGGTCAAATGACGCCATTTACATCGGTGATGAGATTCGTGATATTGAGGCAGCCAATCATATCGGGATTGCATCGGGCGCCGTATCGTGGGGTTATAATTCCGTCGAAGCGTTGATCGCCCGGCATCCCACCGAGTTATTCCGTTCCGTCGCTGAAATCGCCGAAAAAATCCTGAACTGAAAGAAAAACGGCTAAATCAACTGCTGAGCACTGTTTTTTTATTACTGTAAAAATATTGTAAACTACTTTGATTAGACTAAATACTTCTGAAAAATTTTGTAAATTGATACAGTTGTTTAAAATGTGGTTTAAAAGGACTTGAACATGCATCAAACCGCCAGAATCAATGTAATCCGGAATACTTTTAATGCCGCCGCAGAATTAAACCTGAGCCGCTCCTCTTATCGGCACAAGGTCTTCAGCCTCTTCGATGGCATGATCGCCGAAGACGTTCAACACGGTGACGTTTCTCAATTGCCCAAGAGCGCCTATGCAGCAGTGCTGACGGCGAAAATTGTCGCCAAGTCACCGGCGGTACTCGCCGGACTGGATGAAGCGATCTGTTACCTATCCCGCCGGGAATTGGATGTCCGCTCGGACTATCAAAACAGTCAGCTGGTCAATCCCGGAGACATTCTCCTGGAAATTAACGGCAAAGCCGCAGAAATCCTGACGATAGAACGCAGTATCCTCAATATTCTGCAGCGCCTGAGTGGTATCGCCACAACCACGAAATTCTACGTTGACAAAACAGCCGGGACTACTTCATTCATCGTCGGTACTCGAAAAACTCTCTGGGGTCTGATTGACAAGCGCGCCATTCAGTGCGGCGGCGGATTGACGCATCGGCTGGGTCTGTATGACGCGGCAATGCTGAAGGAGAACCACCTGACAATATTACGAAATTCTAACAATCCCGCCGCATTGCACGATGCTGTCGCTGAGATTATCTCGACATATCCCTATCTGCGCTTTATTGAGATCGAAGTGGCTGATGCCGACAATTTTAGTCCCGTTCTGGAGTATCTCGAAAATATCACGGCTCCTTTTCCCTTTGTTATTATGTTTGATCACTTTGAACCGGCTGAGATAAAAGTGCTGATCAGTACCGTCAAATCGAAACCGATCTACAATCATTTGCTGTTTGAAGCATCCGGCAATATTAACCTCGATACCGTCGAAGCCTATGCCGGGAGCGATGTGGATGTCATCTCAATCGGCGCGTTGACCCATTCGGTAAACAGCGCCGATTTTAGTCTTCTTATTGAATAAAATTGAATGAACCAATGGAAAAAAGACCAATCTATTTAGATCACAATGCTAGCACTCCCCTTCTGCCGGAAGTTGTTCAGGCGATGATTCCCTACCTGCGGAATCACTACGGCAATCCCTCCAGCAGCCATTATTACGGACAAAGCGCCAAAAGTGCCATCGAAGACGCCCGCCAAAAAGTCGCCAGTCTGATCAATGCCAGACCTGAGGAAATAATTTTCACCAGTGGCGGCAGCGAATCCAATAATCTGGCTATCAAAGGCATCGCCGAACGCCGCGGCAAAGGGCACATTATCACCAGCGCAATTGAACATCCTGCCGTGCTGGAGGTCTGTCGCTTTCTCGAAAAAAAGGGGTTTTCCGTCAGCTATTTGCCCGTTGAGGTAACCGGTTTGGTGGATTTGGACGCCCTGAATAATGCCCTGCGGGATGAGCCATTTTTAATTACCATCATGCTGGCAAACAATGAAGTGGGGACGCTTCAACCAATTCGGCAAATCGCCCAAATCGCTCATCAGCATAATTGCCTCGTTCACACCGATGCCGCCCAGGCGGTGGGAAAAATCCACGTGGATATCAGGGAGCTCGACATTGACCTACTCTCCATCGCCGGTCATAAAATGAACGCTCCCAAAGGCGTCGGCGCCCTCTATATCAAAACCGGCACCGGCATCAACCCCCTGATCCACGGCGCCGGTCATGAACAGGGACTAAGACCCGGCACCGAAAATGTGCTGGAAATTGTCGGGCTTGGCAAGGCGGCGGAAATCTTTCAAAACGGGGAGACCGAGATAATCCGTGAACTGACCGTCCGGGGCAAGCAGTTCTGGCAATCGTTAAAAAACGCATTGCCCGCAGTCGAATTAAACGGAACATTTGATCATAAATTGCCCAATACCGTGAATGTCTATTTCCCGGGAATTGATGCCAATACTTTACTGGACAATGTAACGGACATCGCCGCTTCCGCCGGAGCCGCCTGCCATGCAGACAGTGTCGAACCATCACATGTTCTAAAGGCAATGGGGTTTACCGACGAGCGAATTTTGGGTAGTATCCGTTTCTCCGTCGGACGCACAACTACCGCAGAGGATATTGACCGGGCAGTATCAAAAATAGCCGCAGCCTACCGCCGTTTAACCACCCACCGGCTTACCGGGGTAACATTCGAACCCACGGAAAAGATTAAGTTAACACAATATACCCACGGACTGGGTTGTGCCTGTAAAATCAGACCTAAGAATCTTGAAGCCATCCTCCGGAAATTTAAGCCAGCTGTTTCGGAATTTACGCAGGTAGGTTTCGAAACCGCCGATGATGCGGCGGTGTTTTGCGTCCGGGATGATCTGTCCATTGTCTCAACCGTAGATTTCTTTACACCAATCGTTGACGACCCTTACGATTTCGGACGCATTGCCGCGGCAAATTCACTGAGCGATATTTACGCCATGGGCGCCAAACCATTGTTCGCCCTTAATATAGCCGCTTTTCCGGAAAGACGGCTACCGTTAACCGTGCTCGAACAGATAATCAGCGGTGCCTTACAGGTTGCTAAAATTGCTGGTATTCCGATTCTCGGTGGTCATACCATTGAAGACAACGAGCCGAAATTCGGGCTGGCAGTTACCGGCGTGGTCCACCCCGCAGAAGTTTGGCACAATACCGGCGCGCAGGCAGGCGATTGCTTAGTTCTGACCAAACCGATTGGTCTGGGCATTCTGTCCACCGCGCTTAAACGAAATCTGTTAAGCCGCAATACACAGGAATTAATCATTGCGATCATGAGCGAATTAAACGCCCAGGCTGCCGCAATCGCCCGGAAATATCCGATTCATGCCTGCACCGACGTAACCGGTTTCGGACTTCTGGGACACCTGTGGGAAATGTTACAAGACGGCACGGTCGCCGTCAAAATCCACGCCACCCGTATACCTGTTATCCCCGATACAGAGGAGATGGTTCGCCGCAACGTCATCCCCGGCGGCACCGATGCCAATCTGGACTATCTGAAAGATAAAGTGGAATGGGCGAAAACAGTATCCAAAGTCACCCGGATCATTCTGGCAGACGCCCAGACCTCAGGCGGTCTTTTATTCGCTCTGCCGGAACCTCAAGCCAACCAATTGGTAAAAGAGCTAAAAGAGAACCGTATCCCGGCGGCTACCGTCATCGGAATTTTTGAAAAAAGTGACGTCCCGAAAATTTATGTTGTTGATTAACATGACATCCCTAACTTAGACCCTTAATCGTCATGAAAAGTAGATTCCGCAAGCAGTATATCAAAATCGCCCGCAAGTTGACACTCGCCGATTTGCAAGCCGGAGCCGATGAGAACAATCTGTCCATGGATAATCTCGTCTACGACGGTCGGGTCGAGCAAAGCAGCAGTTTTTTCATGGGCATCTTCACGAGGCAGGGCTTGAAAAACGTGATTGATGCTTTCGGATTGACCGAGGCGCTGGCTCGGCTCGGACTGACCGATTTGCAGGTGGACATTGACACCTGTGATCCACACACCCATCGCCTCTATGTCTACACCGGAGAAGCCTGTGACAATAACAAAATCTGCGAAATGGTGGTGAAGAAGGGACCGCTCAATTTGCAACGTGATAATCTGCCCAAGTTTCCCAATCGTAATCCAAATCTGCTGCAAATCGAATGGCTTCTGTTGCAGAACCCCCGTAAATACTTCGACGAAATTCACCCCCAGCTGCCCGGTCAGCTGTATCCGGGACTGGGTATCGGCGACCGGATGCTGCAGATTCTGATTATTATGACCAGGCGTCTCCGGCTCGAAGGCATGGCTAATAAACCGCGGTATTACCACACAGCCTTTATGTTTACCAAGGATTTTATTTTCACCAATCCTCACAACCAGGCAATTCTGTTTTCCATCAATCGCGATCTGCTGGGTAACTATAAATTTCACACCGTTGCCTGGGCGGCTCATTTCGACTGCATTATCAATCATAAAACCGGGCAGCCGTTGATCTGGAATCCCGATTATCTGATTCTGCCGCTGGAAAAATATATGATCAAATATTTTCACTCAAAAGAATACCAGCGGGCAGTGGACAAAGAGATGAAAAATTACAAATTCATCATTGATCTGAATAAATTTCAAAAATGCATGCAGAAAAACAAAATCCCGATTTACGAAAGGCTGCTTTAATCTTTTTACGACACCGGAATGCTTTATCCACTACCGAAATCCCCCTATTGCGTCATCCTGGGAAATGGCGAATATCCCCCCATTTCCATCAGTAAAAATCTAATTGCCGGGGCAAATTTAACGGTCTGTTCTGATGGCGGTGCCAATTTCGCCTGGCATAACGAGCTGATACCCGACCTGATCATCGGTGATCTGGACTCCATTCACGATCAAGCCCGCCAGCACTACACAGACCTGAAGGTTTCCATTACGGCGCTCAAATCCCAGGAACTAAACGATCTCGAAAAGAGTCTGAATTATATCACTGACCGATACTCCTTTAATTCCTTTGTTTTACTCGGTTTTCTGGGGCTCAGAGAGGATCATAGCTACGCTACGCTGCAAATTGTGGAAAAACAGACAAGCCCGGCTGTTTTTCAGGTCTATTCAAAAACCGCGGAATATCTCATCCTGCCACCCGGAGATTACGAATTTCATTTCCCGGTGAAGCACCGTCTTTCCGTTTTTGCCATGCCCGAAGCCGGCAATCTGACAACTACCGGTCTGAAGTGGAATTTAAGCGGGGCAACATTATCCCGCGGCTCCCGCGGTCTCAGCAATATCAGCATCAAATCCGCAGTGCATTTCTCATTTGATTCCGGAAAAATATTACTCATTCACCTGTTCCAATTCTGATGAATCCGATCACCATTGCCGCTGCCGATAAAATCCTGATTCTGGTATATCTGGCATTCATCCTGCTGATTGGACTCCTCTTTTCCAAACGGCAGCGCACCGACGATCTCAATTTTCTGCTTGCCGGACGCCGGCTTTCATTGCCGGCTTTCACCGCTACACTGGTCTCCACCTGGTATGGCGGGATTTTGGGCGTCGGTGAATTTACCTACCGGTACGGCTTACTGAACTGGGTCACTCAGGCGCTGCCCTATTACCTGTTTGCGACGATTTTTGCACTCTACATTGCACCAAAAATCCGCAAAACGGAGCTCTTCACGATTCCCGACCAGTTTTACGATAATTACGGCAAGACGGCGGGATTAATCGGGAGTATTTTCATTTTTCTGCTGGTCTCTCCGGCGTCACATCTTTTGATGCTCAGTATCCTGTTCCGGGCGATATTTGGAATTCCCTTCTGGATTTCTGTCCTTGTCAGCGTCTGCTTTTCAACCCTGTATGTGTTCTTCGGCGGTTTTAAATCAGTTGTCAGAACCGATTTATTTCAATTTATCCTGATGTTCAGCGGTTTCATTATTCTGGTAATCATTTTGTATCAAACCTTTGGCGGGTTAGAATTCTTACGTCAAAATCTCCCAAAAACACATCTGCAGCTGGACGGAGGACAGGGTCTGCAATATATCTTTGTCTGGTTTTTCATCGCCCTGTGGACTTTTGTGGACCCCGGATTTTATCAACGCTGTTACGCCGTAAAGACACCCGGGATGGCGCGGAACGGGATTCTGCTGGCGATACTATTCTGGATTCTTTTTGATTTCCTTACCACCACTGCCGGACTGTACGCGCGGGCAATCCATCATGATATTTCCGGTTTGATGGCTTTTCCCGCTTTGGGTGAACAGGTACTGCCGCCTTTCTTCTGCGGTCTCTTCTTCATTTCACTGATGGCTACAATTATGTCCACCTTGGACTCAAATTCTCTCCTGGCGGCGGTGACCTTCGGTCGGGATATTGTCTGGCGCAACCGCAAGCATGTCAATGTAACCACAGCCACTCAAATCGGGCTCGGCTTGACCCTGCTCTTTTCAATTCTCCTGCTGTCCTTTGTTCCGTCAGTTGTCAAAATCTGGTACCTGATGGGCTCGCTCATTATTCCGAGTCTTCTGCTACCCTTGCTGGCGGTCTTTTATAAGCGGCTGCAGATACCGCGCAAGGCTACCATCGCTGCTATGCTGGCCGCCTTCTCTGCAGCATTCCTGTGGATGATAACAGGCATCCTGCGATCGTCGCTTTTTGACCCGCTCTTTCTGCTGAACATTCAACCCTTTTTCATCGGACTTTCTGCTTCTCTGACAATTTACGGTTTGCAGCTGTCCAAAAAAATTATCCACCGGGTCTCATCGTAATAAGCCGGATTATTTTTTTTATTTGAATGAATCATATTGATTTAGTGCTTGAATTTGGATAAATTTTTGCGCTTTTTGCAATTAAAGATCACGGGGCGATTAGCTCAGTTGGTCAGAGCGTCCCGTTCACATCGGGAAGGTCATCCGTTCAAATCGGATATCGCCCACAGAAAGGTAAGGTCTTGAAAGCGTCAAATAAATTAACCCACACATATCAACATAGTAATTGCACCGTAACGGTGCAATTTTCATTTTTAATACCAGAACGGAGGTCGAATGCTCAAAGAGTTGGAATATTTGATCAATTTACAGAAAATTGATAACAAGTTAATTGAAATCAATCAACTAAAAGGGGATTTACCTCAGATCGTCAACAATTTGAAGAAAGCCATCTCTACGTTGGAGAAGGACCTGGAGTCCAATCGCGACCGCGAAAAGGAAATCATCCTGGAAACCAAAAGACTGGAGGGACAAATTGAGGATAATCAGGAGCATCTCCACCGCTACCAGGATCAGCTGTATCTGGTAACTTCAAACAAAGAATACGATGCTTTGACATCGGAGATTGACACGGTCCGGCAGAATATTGACGCTGCTGAGTATAAAATCCTGGAACTAAGTGAGGAATTACAGACTTTAAAGGAATCAATCAAGAGCATTGAATTAACCTTGGTTGACAAACGCACCGATTTGAAACAGCGCGAAGAACAGTTGGAAAAAACCAGTAAAAAAACTGATGATGTACATGCTAAGCTGATGAGTCAACGGGAAAAGCTGGTCGAGAATATTCCACTGCGCTACATCCGTGAATATGATCGAATTGCCAATGCCAAGGGTGGTCTGGCGATTGTTCCGATCCATCAGGTCTTTGAAGAGCACACCGATAAGAGGGGTAATGTTGAATACCATCCGGCACAGGTATCCTGTGGCGGGTGTCATAAGATTGTACCGCCGCAGAAGATCGTTGAAATCCGATCCGGGACATCATTGATCCGCTGTGAATTTTGCGGACGGCTGTTATACTGGGATGACAAGACCAGTGAAATTAGAGCGGATAATGAGGAGGAACTATACTGAAGTTGGTCAGACAGTCGCCTCGATATACATCGGGGAGGAAAGTCCGAACTCCGCAGGGCAGGGTGCTCCGTAACACGGAGTCTACCGGTTATCCGGTAGCAGGAAAGTGCCACAGAAAAGATACCGTCCCGGCATTCGTCGGGGTAAGGGTGAAATGGTGCGGCCTGCAATTAAGCGGGCTTAATGTAAGAGCGCACCGTCCCGACTGCGAAGTCGGGAGCAGGGCAAACCCCACCCGGAGCAAGATCAAGCAGAGAATCGGGATAGCCCGTCCCGTTAAATTCTCGGGTAGATCGCTTAATTCCGGCTGTAAAGCCGCGAATAGATAAATGACTGTCGTCTCCGGCAGCTGCCAGGGAAACAGAATTCGGCTTATAGACCAACTTTAGTCTTTTTTAGCATGCTAATATTTGAATGGGACAAAAAGGAAATCAATGCACAAAAGGTGAAGGACCTGGCGGCAGAGCTGCAGATTCCCCTACCCATTGCAACGGTTCTATACAACCGCGGTTTTACTGACAGCGCCAATATTCAGCATTTTTTCAATCCCAGCTTTCAGGACCTCTACGATCCCTTTTTAATGCTGGATATGGAAAAAGCCGTGGATCGTCTTCAGAAGGCTCTGCTGAACAGAGAGACGGTCTTAATTTACGGTGATTATGATGTAGATGGCACTACTGCCACCTCCCTTCTGTACCTGTTTCTGCACGAAATCGGACTCAGCACCTGCTACTACATTCCCGATCGGGAAAAGGAGGGCTACGGTCTCTCAAAAGCGGGCATTGACGAAGCGATCCAAAAGAAAGCCAGCCTGATCATTTCCTGCGATTGCGGTATCAATGCTTTCGATGAGATTGATTATGCCGGGGCAAACGGTATTGATTTAATTGTCACCGACCATCATGAACCGGCAGAAAAGCTGCCCGCGGCACTGGCAATTTTGGACCCCAAGCGGGAAAGCGACCCATACCCTTTCAAGGAGCTCTGCGGCGCTGGTGTCGCCTTCAAGATGCTGCAGGCTTTTTCTTTAAAAAACAATATCCCCCAGGAAAAACTGTACCGTCACCTGGACCTGGTCGCTATCGGTACCGCCGCCGATATTGTGCCCATTCTGGATGAAAACCGGGTCCTGGTCTCTAAGGGGCTCGAGTACCTGAACCGGACAAACAAAGTCGGCGTAAATGCCCTGTTGAAAGTCTCCGGCTTTACGAATAAGATTCTCAATGTGGTTAATATTGTCTTTGGTCTGGCGCCCCGTATCAATGCGGCGGGACGTTTGGGTGAAGCCACCCGAGCGGTGAAGCTATTAACCTCCTTCGATCGGGGTGAATCCAGGGCGCTCTCGTCGCTGCTCGAACAAGAAAACAAGCAGCGCCAAAATATCGAAAAGGATACCATTGACCAGGCTATCCTGCAACTCAACGCCACCCATGATATCTACAAAGACAAACTCTTTGTCCTATCGGGTGAAAACTGGCATCAGGGTGTCATCGGGATCGTTGCGTCTAAAATCAAAGAAATCTACAACCGCCCCGTGGTAATGATTTCCACCCAGAACGGCATCGGGAAAGGCTCCGCCAGAAGCATCGCCGATTTCGACCTCTACAATGCCTTTACCCGCTGCGCTGATCTGCTGGAAAATTATGGCGGACATAAAATGGCAGCCGGGCTAACGATTAAAAAAGAGATGATCCCTAGATTTCAGCAACGTATTCAGCGCATTGCCAATCAGCAGATTACCGAAGAGATGCTGAATCCAAGATTGACAATTGATTGTGAAATTGACTTTGCTGAAATTAATCAGGACCTTTTACTACACCTGAAAAAAATGGCGCCCTTCGGACCGGGGAATATGCGCCCGGTTTTTATGTCACGCAATCTGACCGTTGCCGGCTTGCCCCGGATTGTTGGTGAAAATCATCTGAAATTTAAGGCTTCCAAAAATAAAAAAATCATCAGCGCCATCGGTTGGAAACTGGGCACACTATACGAAATGCTGGTCAGTAACCGACCTCTGGACATGGCTTTTGTCATTGAAGAAAATGAGTGGAATGGAATAAAGGAAATTCAGCTCAATATTAAAGATATACGCTATGCGGATGAGTAAATTAGCTAATCTCAAGAAGGAGTTTCCAAATGTATCGGAGTAAAATTGCCGGACTGGGTGCCAACGTTCCGGAAAATGTGATGACCAACTTCGATCTTGAAAAAATAATGGACACCAGCGATGAATGGATTCGCGAGCGCACCGGCATTCAGGAACGACGCTTCGTGACTCAACCCTGTGGAGCCGCTGAATTGGCTTTACCAGCTGTTCTGGCGGCAATTCAGGAAGCAAAAATTGACAAAGCGGACATTGATCTCATCATCGTCGCGACCATCACACCCGAACATCTGTTCCCGGGCACCAGCAGTTTCTTGCAGGCGCTGCTGGAAATACCCTATGCTCCCACTCTGGATATCCGCGTCCAATGTTCCGGGTTTATTTACGGACTCTCAATTGCCGATCAGTTTATTAAGACCGGGATGTATGAAAATATCTTGTTGGTTGGAGTAGAAATTCAATCGGTTGGTCTCGATCTCAGCACTGCCGGTCGCGACACGGCGGTCCTTTTTGGTGACGGCGCCGGCGCAGTTGTCGTCAGTCGCTCCGATGACGACAGTGTCATTGCCTCCACCCACCTTTTTGCTGATGGGACCCATGCCAAAGACCTCTGGATTGATGCACCGGTGGGATACGAATCACCCCGAATCACAAATGAGATGCTGGATCAGCGCCGGCAATATCCCTCAATGAACGGTCGGCAGGTTTTCAAACATGCCGTCACCCGCTTCCCGGAAGCCGTTATCGCGGCGCTCGACGCTAACGGGTGGACCCGGGAGGGCATTAAGCTGGTCGTTCCTCATCAAGCCAACATGCGTATCACCGAAGCCATTGCAAAGCGATTGGATTTGCCTCTTGAAAAAGTTTATAGTAATATACACCGTTATGGAAACACCACTGCTGCATCAATCCCTTTGGCGCTCTATGATGCCCGCCGGGAGGGTAAATTTGACAAAGGCGATCAACTGGTTCTGGCAGCATTTGGGTCCGGATTTACCTGGTCTTCCGCCGCTGTCGTATGGTAACGAGAGGATAAAAACCCGTGGCTAATCTGAGCTTTCTCACCACCAAAGAGACCGATCGTCTTGACGTACAGATATCGAAACGGCATAAGCAGTGGTCTGTTTTATGGACGATCTTAACGATTTTAATCATCGCTCTGCTGTTTCCCAAAAACCGTTATAGTGTCTTCAGTTATAAAATCAACGATATCACCCGCTCTACCATCATCGCTCCTTTTGATTTTCCGGTCCTGAAATCTGACGAGGAATTGGCTAAAGACCGCAACGAAGCCCTGAAGAAAATTCCCTTTGTCTTCAGACTCAACCGGGAAGTTGAGAACTCCGAGCTGGCGAATCTGGAAACCTTTTTCCTGGATGTGGAAAAGATTCATACGGCGAAAATCAAATACGATGACTCTATGAAGTTGCTGGATCGTTATCGCTATTCCAAGCGATTCGATGAAATCCAATCAATGGTGCAGACAGACTCGATTTCCTATAAAAATCTGCTGACGCAGCTGTACGACAAATACCCCTTCGACAAAAAATCGCTGGTCTACAAACAACTGCTGTTCGATCGTGCAAACAGCAAGGATGACGTCCTTGCACCGCAGAATTTTTTTCCTCAGCTGAAACAGATTCTCAGTGATCTTTACGGACGTCTGATAATTGACATATCCAAAAATGCCATCATCAGCGAGCAGGTCTCGATCCAACAGGAAAATGAAGAATTTTTAGAAAATAAGGATCAGCTACTGACTCTCGAAGATGCCTGGACCAAAGCCAAACTGACTCTGCAAGCCAAATATCCGGAACAGGATTCCCGGATTATCAATTCGGGCTACGAAATCATCATCCAGTTTCTGAAACCAAATCTGATCTATCAAAAGGAGCTCACTGAAGCACGCCAACAGGAAGTCATCAATAAGGTTCCCATCAGCAAAGGTATCGTCCTCGAAAATGAAAAAATCGTGGACGCCAATACCAAAATCACCCCGGAGATATTCCGGAAACTGGAATCAATGTCAAAAGAGCACATCCGCCGAGCAAATATCCGCGGCGGATTACGGAAAAGTCTGCCGGTCATCGGTGATCCGATTATCTTTCTGGGACAGATACTCCTGGTAACAATCATTGTACTCTTTTTTATAACCTTCCTGCTGTCCTACCGCCGGTCCATTGTGAAGGACCCCAAAATGATCCTTCTGCTGGGCATAATATTCATTATCGAATCGGGATTCACAGCTATCTTTGTCCAAAAGTTTGGGCTTTCCGAATTCGCCATTCCCATCACCATCGCCGCCATGACCATGACCATCCTCTTCGACAGCCGTATAGCCTTCGTCGGCGCTGCTACCATTACCCTGATCGTGGGTGCGCAACTAAGGGGCAGCCTGGATTTCATTATTGCATCGGTATTCGTGAACTCATTTGCCATCTTTTCTGTTCGCAAACTACGTAAACGGAGCCAGGTTTTTCAATCCGTCATCTACATTTTAATGGGATATCTGATCAGCATCAGCGTCAATGAACTTTTGAAATACTCATCCATCACAGAAATGACCGAGACCCTAACCTATGCCGGTATCAATGCCATCCTGTCACCATTTTTCGCCTATGGATTAATCGGCGTTCTGGAAATGGCTTTCGGGATCACTACCGATTTGACCCTGCTGGAACTGGCGGATTTTAATCACCCTCTTTTGAAAGCCCTATCCAAGGAGGCAACCGGCACTTTTACCCATTGTGTTACCGTCGGCAATCTGGCTGAGGCGGCTGCCGATTCCATCGGCGCCAATGCCCTGTTAGCGCGGGTTGGTGCCTATTATCACGACATCGGCAAGATTACAAAACCGGAATATTTCATTGAAAATCAAGCCTACGACAGCAATAAACACGACAATCTGGCACCCAATCTCAGCGCTCTGATCATTATTAATCACATCAAGGAAGGTTTACGGCTCGCCAAGGAGTATAAATTGCCCAAGGCGATTGTTGACTTTATTCCATCTCATCACGGCACCACCCGGGTCGAATACTTTTACAACAGAGCCAAAGAAATTGCCGGTAAAGACGCGGTTATCAACGACAGCGATTTCCGTTATCCCGGTCCGAAACCACAAACCAAAGAGACCGGCATTGTGATGATCTGTGAAACTATCGAAGCCGCCTCGCGGTCACTGGAAAAACCAACCCTCAATAATATCGAAAAAATAATTGATTCCATCATCGGCAAACGCCTCCTGGAGGGGCAGCTGGATGAGTGCCCGCTGACGTTCGCCGACTTGAAAAAAATCAAGGGCGATATCAAAACCAATACGGGAATTCTCCCCATTCTCAAAGGTATCCATCATTTACGGGTCGAGTATCCCGGTCAGGAAAAGGAACTTGCTAATAAATCTACCAAAACCAAACCGACCAAAGCCCGCTCCTGATGCCCGCCATTACTGTCATTAATCATTACCCGAATTTTCGACTGCTTACTCCTGCCGTGAATACCGCCCTCCAATATATCGCTTCCGGTGAACAGCAAAAGGTTAAGAATATTCTACTGATTGCCACCGACGATACAACCCTCAACCGTTTGAAAAAGCAATATTTCGGGGACGATGTTTTAACCGATACCATCAGCTTCAATTATAATGAACCGGGGCTGGCGATTGAAGGTGAAATTTACCTGAGCATTGACCGGATTCGTGAAAATGCCCAAAAATATGGAAACAATTTTAAAAACGAATTGATGCTGGTCATCATTCACAGTTTGCTACATCTGATGGGCTACGATGACGTCACCGCTGCGGATCAAAGAAGGATGGCGGAGCGCCAGCGTAAATATCTGGAAAAAGTTCAGGTGAAATACCTTTTTCGAAATCTCAAGCAACTGAGATAGACAATGTCCGATAATTCCAAACTCACCGAGCAATTTCTGCGATTGATCCAAATCGTCAAAACACTGCGCAGTCCGGCGGGATGCCAATGGGACCGCGCTCAGACACCGGAATCTCTCACCCCCTACTTTCTTGAGGAAACCTACGAAACTATCGAAGCCATCCATGCAGGCAATCTGGAAAAACTAAAGGAGGAATTGGGCGATCTTTTGCTTCACATCGTCTTTCAGGCTGATATCGCCGAAGAAAATAATCGCTTCTCACTGGCTGACTCCCTGAAAAATATCTGCGACAAGCTGGAACGCCGGCACCCTCATGTTTTTGGCGATGTTGTGGTTAATAATATCCGGGACATTAAACAAAACTGGGAAGAGATTAAACTAAAAGAGGGTCGGAAATCTCTGATGGAGGGGCTGCCCAAGACCCTCCCGGCGCTGCTCCTTGCCCGCCGCATTCAGGAACGCGCTGCGGAAGTCGGTTTCGATTGGGATAAAATTGATTCGGTCTGGGAAAAAGTGCATGAAGAAATCGAGGAATTACGAACAGCTATCAAAAACGCGGATAAATCCGCTATCAATATCGAATTCGGTGATATCCTCTTTTCGCTGGTCAATCTCTCCCGCTTCCTGGAAATTAATCCCGAGAAAGCTCTGACAGACACCTCGAAAAAATTTGTCAAACGATTTCAATATATCGAGAAACGGCTGAAGAAGAAAAACCAGAAGCTTCGCGATACCTCGCTGAAGGAGATGGATGAAATCTGGAACGAAATCCGCTCAGCCGACAAATCTTCAAAAGCATAATTCTTATCTGAAAAAATTGTAAATTTTTTCGAAAAGGGCTTGAAGCTTAGCCACCAATAGTTTATATTGAATTGTGAGGTCTTTGAAATGTATCCTGCAATGGTATATCCTATATTTTTAGAACCAACACTTTAAATATGGGAGCTGGACTTCGGGCGCGGAAAGCATGCCCCCTCGTCGGGGAAACTTGAACCGTCCGAGAGGTGCCCACCGTGATGATCACGGTTCTAAAAACGTATCGCCATTGCAGGATATTTTCATTTCCGCTTGCCTTGTGACTCACACACCCACGCTGCAGAATCCAGCGTTTCAATATCCGCCTTCAGTCGGTCAAGGTCTTGCACCCGAACTTCAACCCGAACGGTAACATGCGTTTCAGTATATTCGGGCTGAACCGAAAGACGGTACCTTCTTAAAATACGCATAATGTCCGAATATTCGGCTGGATCACAACGGATTATCAGGGTGGACTTGGGAGTATGCTTCTGCCTGCCTGCCGCTTCCAATGCTTCCGCTGCCGCCGTGCTGTAGGCGCGAACCAAACCACCTATGCCCAACTTCGTTCCACCGAAATAGCGGACTACCAGGCAGAGGACATTGACCAGTTTCTGGTTCTCAATCGCTGCCAGAATCGGCGCTCCCGCCGAACCGGAAGGTTCACCGGCGTCGGAGCTGTAGCCAAGAATCTGCCCGTTCTGATCTAACCGGCAAGCCCAGCAGACATGAGTGGCTTTGGCATGTTCTGTCTCCACGTCTCCCACTACTTTTCGGGCTTCTTCCCGGGATTCAGCCGGATAAACCCGGGCAACGAACTTTGAGCCCTTTACTCTCAGGATGCATTCGGACGGCTGCTTGATTTGATAATTCAAAAAAATAGTAGCTTTAATTAATAATTGTAAACTTGCGTACCACTTCGGAATCATCAGCCAGCAGACGTAAAAAATAGATACCCGAACTGATGTTGCGGATCTGCAATTCCGCGGACCTGATTTCTAAAAGCAGAATTCCCGGATTGAGATTTTCACCGTCAATGATGCGGCTGTAGACCTGCTGACCGAGCAGATTATAAATCTGCAGCTGCAGCTTGTCAATAAATTTACCCAGTTGCAGATTAAATTTCAGCGAAGCATGACGCTGGCTGGAATAAGGATTTGCCCAGAGCTCCAGAATTTTCGTCGGGAATGTTTCGGTGATAGTCAATTCGAGATGTAAATCCCGGCTCTGCTCAATGGAAGTATTGGTTACAAAGAGAGCCAGCTGATCACTTCTCCGGGTTTCTCCGACAAAGACCTCCGTCTGATCGGCGAATTTGCGAAAAAAATCACCCGCCGAATATTGATCGATCAGATAACTGCCTTTGAACTCCCCACTCACTGGTGACTTGACCTCTAAATTTAAAAACTGGTTCGTCGTAAACGAGACCGCATACGGCGCAGTCGCCAATGGATTGACCGCTCCTTCGATCAGCAGGGAATCAACAAATGACCGCTTCGTCAGTACCATCTCAGGAAAGAGTCGGGCGTCTGGAGAAACGGCATACAATTCATTATACCGGGCGCCTGTATAGTAGCAGGCAGCCATAAAACTGTTATACTGGTTCGCCAGGTCGCCGCCATACTCACTGATCACGTCCATCAGTGCCTGTAGCGCATACTGACTCTTGATCTTTTCCCAAACCTTCTGAATCAATCGCTCATCACCGTAAATATCAATCAAATAGGCAATAAAAGGACCCAGGGCATAGGCATAGCTGCTGTGCCAGATCGAGCGGGTTGGATTGGCGAAAAATCCATTGACATACTGCACATAATCGTTAATTTCCGGATAAGCCCGTTCTTCGAACCAGGTGGACGACCATTCCAGAAAATAGGTGTCACCGTTGCTCCCCGGCAGATCATTTTCCCAATACCAATTATACCCCAATTGCACCACATGAAAATATTCATGGGCAATGGTCACCCGCATTCCATTTAGTCCTCTGGTGTGATAACCCATTTCGCTATAATCATTATCAATCGTCGTATAGGCGGTCCAGTCATCAGACCGGCTGGTTGAAACAACTTCATTTTCATTGTAGGTGTAAGCGTAGGCACTGCCACCCAGATTCATCACGTAAATATCCGTTTCCGGTGTGGCGGAATCGTCCACGGGTGGCGGATCAAAACCGAGGGTGTCCACCAAAATCCGGTAGGCGTATTCCGCCGCAAGCGCCGCCTCATAGATATAATCCGGGACGCCGTCCGCGTTGGTTGACAGCGGATCAACGGCATCGTAGCCGGTTTCAGTATAGTGAAATAAAAAATTTCCCGCAGAGCTGCGATAGAGTTGTTCGTTATCCAGATTCGGACGGGAATATTGGGCTTTCCCCAGCAATTTTCCCCGCTGATGCGGATGGATCAACAGAGATTTAATTGGTTTTATCTCGAGAGATTTAGTGGATTCCGCTGGTTTGATGGACTGGAGATATGCCATGATCGCCGTATGGGAATCATCAGCGGGAAACAGGGCGCCTGTGAAAATCAAAAGAGTCGCTATAATTATTCTCAGGATCATAAGTTATTTCTGCCGAAAGAGCAGCGTCACCGGTACACCGGTGAAATCAAACTCTTTGCGTAACTGATTTTCCAAAAAACGACGATAATCCTCCTTGATATTTTTCGGATCATTGCAAAAAAACAGAATCACCGGCGGATTAGTTTTGACCTGGGTGACATATTTAATCTGGATATGTTTTCCCATAACAGCCGGCGGTGGAGTGCGGTTGATAACCTCCTGAAAATATTTATTGAGCCGGTTGGTAGGAATACGTTGCGCCAGAGACCGATAGACATCGGTGGCGGTTTTCAGGATCTGTCCGACACGTTGTTTTGTCAAAGCCGAGATAAAGATCATCGGGTAATAGGCAATTTCCGGGAAACGGTCAATGATATCCTGTCGAAAGTTTTTCAGTGTTTTGGAGTCTTTTTCAATCAGGTCCCACTTATTAATTACGATCACCAACCCTTTTTTCCGGTCTATAATTGTTCGCACAATATGGGCGTCCTGACGGTTAAAGCCTTTCAGCGCATCAATTACGAGCAGCACGACATTGCAGCGCTGAATCGCCCGGTCGGTACGGACACTGCTGTAAAATTCGATGCTGTCCTTGATATTGCTCTTTTTTCGTAAACCGGCGGTGTCAATCAAAGTGATTGGCTCGCCATAATATTTTATTTCTGAGTCAATGGAATCACGGGTTGTGCCGGGAATTTCTGTGACGATATTTTTTTCAATGCCGAGAATTGCGTTGACAACCGAAGATTTTCCGGCATTGGGCATCCCGACGATAGCCAGCCGTGGATGGTCCGGTGCCTCCTGCTTTTCCGGGGCGGCAGAGGGCAAATTATCAAGAATCAGGTCCAGAAGATCGCCGATGCGGCGACCGTTTAGAGCAGAAATAGGAAATACCTCCCCAAAACCCAGTTTATAAAACTCAAAACGGGTGTTTTCACGCTTTTCATTATCACACTTATTGGCAATCAGAATAATCGGCTTTACGACGGTGCGGAGCAATTCGGCGATCTGGCTGTCCATCGGCATAATCTGATCAGTTATATCCACCAGAAACAGAATCAGATCGGCTTCCTGAATCGCCAATTCAACCTGCGCCCGGACGGCACTCTCGATCGTATCCCGACTTTCCGGAACATAGCCACCGGTGTCAATCAAACGGAATTGGCGACCAGCCCAGTTGACCGTTTCATAGATGCGGTCACGGGTTATCCCAGCCTGGGGATGGACGATGGATTTCCGCTTCCGGGCAATACGATTGAACAGAGTAGATTTTCCGACATTCGGTCGCCCGATAATCGCTACCGTCGGCTCACTCTTCAATCTTGCTCACCATCCGTTTAATATCGTATTCTCCTATTTTTACTGGCATTTTTAAAATTTTCGACAATTCAACCACACTCATATCATCCAGCAGCAAACCATCCTGATTGATACAATTCGGCGGTAAAAAGATACAATCGTATTCGGCATTCCGGGGAAATTGACCCGCGATGTCACCACCAGTGAGCAGCCCCGACACTGTCACGGTTAGACCGAAAAACTGATTGTTAATACTTATAACGTCGGCATTCAATTTCGGTATTCCGTCCAGATACGGCAGGACAAAGTTGCACAGCACCGGTTCAGCCAGTTTTCCGGTGACCAGACAGATCTTCATGGATCGCGACAAACTCGTCCCCCCGGATTCGCCCATTGAATTTATTAACTGACGACACAATCCCACACCATTTTCCAGCTGATAATAGGGACCGTAGTCCCGATCAGCCGGAAAAGTTAAATCCGCCAGCAGGTAAAACTCATCGGAGAGATAAACAAAGGGATCGCCTTCATTGTTGCGATATTGGCGGTTCCATTTTGCAGATCGGCGTACCAATTCCGTCGCCAGCGCTGACGACACCGCTTCGATTTTCGGTAAATGGCGGCGATGCCGGGTCAGCCCTACCGGTACAACCGCCAGCGTTTTGATCATTTCTCGAAACTGATACAGGTCGTCAATGGTATTCTGCAACACGTCGCCATCATTGATCCCCGGCACCAGGACAACCTGGGTGTGTAGTTCGATCCGATTCTTGACCAGATAGGCAATTTTTCCCATCAGGTCGTCGTCGGATTTAAAGCGGAATATGGATTTGCGTACCCGCGAATCGGTGGCATGCACGGAGATATAGAGCGGCGAAAGTCGCTGCTCTGCAATCCGCCGTAATTCCAAATCGCTGATACCGGTTAGTGTGATATAGTTGCCGTATAAAAAGGAGTAGCGGTAGTCCTCATCACAAATATAAATCGGTCGGCGCATTCCCGGCGGATTCTGTTTGATAAAACAAAAGATGCAGTTATTAGAGCACACTTTCAGATGGAAATCTTCGAGTTCCAGACCCAAATCCTCTTCACAGGATTTCTCAATCTGCACCTGCCGCTTCTGATTGTGCCGGCTAAACAATATATCAATGACTTCTTCCGACTGATAAAAATAGTAATCCAGTTGGTCGTTGATCGCATGCTCATTCAGGGAAATAAGCATATCACCAGCCCGAATACCGATTTTCTCGGAAATACTGTTTTTCACTACCCGGTTAATTTTAATCACCACCGACCCGATTTATGCCATTGACTTTAGGTTGTCGTACCATCAAAATTTCCCTTAATGCTGATTTAACTCCATTCAAAAATAACGAGTGAATTTAAGGATTTAGGACTGTTTAAAAAAGCATGCAAATGATTAAAGGATACAGCACTTATTGAACGCTCTAACGAAAGCCAAAGCACGAGCTTCCGGAGTACAGCAATGCACCCCAAATTTATCCTATTCAGTTTATAATTAATGGTCTTACCGGATACCGAAACCGGATACGGAGACCACCTCTTGAAACTTCTCCTCGAGGAGTCTGACCAAAATTGACAACCCTCTTTTGCCAGAAAACCGCATATTTTCACTTGGAAAAATGGTACGAAATGTGCTTTTCTCGTCGGGAGAGCGGGTGAAGGGAATCCCCCAAAGGGGTCCCCTTGGGAGAACCCTCGTATCAAGCTTGGGAATTAGGTTATAATATTTTTTTACCGTCGGTAAAATCAAAACCGGGGTATACCGAAGGGGTATACGGATCCTTTAATAGCGAATTGCAAAAATAATGTCCGATTATAGAAAAAAAGTAGCTTTTTGATTTTATTATACTTATGCTATATGTGTGAGAGAGACAAGCGCCAATCCAGAGAATACCAGTATTGAAGAAATTCGGATCGCAATGGATGCCTCTCCCACCAAAAAGGGATACATTCGTCTTAATGCGATTTTTTTATTATTTGAAGGGATCAGTAAGAAAACGATTGCTAAATCCTCTTTGGTCACGGTACACACCTTGAACCGTTGGATTACGTTATATAATGAGCGTGGTATTGATGGTCTCATTTATCAGCCTCGGTCGGGCCGTCCGCCGGTAATTACGGATGAAGTGATGCGACAAATCAAGGACTTGCTCGAGAATCCCGATCAGGCTGGATATGCCCATTGGACTTTACGAAGTTTACATGGTTATCTGAAGGATGAGATTGATCTTCAATGTCATTATTCGACCTTGGTTCGCAAGGTCCATCGGGAGGGATATGTCTACCGTTTCCCGCGCAGTTATCCGGTCAATCAGGATCAGGAGCAACGGGCAGAATACTTGAAGAAATTAGAAAGGTGGCAGTCTGAGGGCTGGGAACTCTGGTACATTGATGAAACTGGAATAGAGGGTGATCCACGTCCCAGGCGGCGTTGGGTCCGAAAAGGTGAGAAGCGGACGCTGTCCTATTCGGGCACTCACATCCGCGAAAGTGTTATCGGAGCGGTCTGTCCGGGTAGCGGTCAGATGGAAGCCTTGCAGGTCAATTACTGCAATAGTGATATGTTCCAGATATCTCTAAACCAATTGGCCAAAGCAGTGGATTGCCATGAAGTCCTTTTGATTATGGATAACGCCTCCTGGCACAAGTCCAAACAGCTGGAATGTCATGGAATGAATCATGAATACCTGCCGCCCTGTTCTCCCGATTTTAATCCAATCGAGCGAATCTGGCTACTGTTAAAAGCACACTTCTTTACCGATTGGATTGCTAAAACACCAGAAGAACTCAGTGATCGAATCACCTTTGCCCTGAAACAATTCTTTAAATCTACATCGGAAGTTTCTACAATCTGTAAGGTAGTAGGATATTTATTCTGCGAATCGCTTTATTATCCGAAAATCCTTTTACGTCAAGCATACATAAAATACATATTGAGTTTTTAGGATATAGCTTAGAGTGTCCATTAATCGCAACACAAACTACCCAATTACAAGTGCTGTGGGGAGGTTTGGCATGGTCCGACAGATTACAAGATACCGGCTACTAGCATCATATTTGTAAAAAAGAGAAGCACCTCATTAACGATAATATCCGTGGACATGATGGAGCAATAAAGGTCAATCATCTGCGGATTTTGCAGGGCGAGACCGCCGAATATTAAAAACAATCGCTCACGAAGCTGATAGGAGATGATCTGTTTTGAGTGCCATTTTTTAGGATTCTCAAGATATGGAAAAACGAATGCCACTGATTTTGCCAGGGAACCGCCCCGGTCATTCTCAAGCGTCCAGAACCCGATACCATCCAACTCAGCCATCCGGCTTAGCAACGTCCAAGCATCCAGATTGAAAATCATATAACTCAGCGAACGTGTCCGCTGCATCTCTCGAGGCATCTTTCCATCTGATTCGATCTGTTCTTCCAGCAGTATTTTTCGCGCATATTGCCAGGTATCTTCGACAATATCAAGACGTCCGGTATAGTGGGCATAGGCAGCCAATTGAACGGCATACCAGGTGGAATGATTGTTTCCACGTTCTCGTTCATCAATCCCATAATAACTCTCCAGCATCCAATCCAAGTACTCTGAAAACCAATGTTGCAGCCCATATTCCAGTTTTTCATCCCAATACCCGGCTTTTTTTAGCACCTGAACGCCCTCCAGGAGATAGACAAACCGGCGAGTATCGAGGATTCCGACGCCCCTTTTACGATCACTGTTGGGAATAACCTGGGCGTATTTGGCATTGGGATTCATCCGCGTTTTTGGATCAATGAACCACACTCTGACGAACTCTTCAGCTTTTTCTGCATATTTTGGTTCTTCAAACAGATACGCTGCAACACTTAACAACAGAACAGACTTACACAGAATATTTAAATCATCCTTATGCTTAAGAAACCGGTCAGGATTATGAATCCCATCTTTACGAATATACGGCGCTGTTGGGTCTGTTGGATCCGGCCACCAGTAAGTGCTTTCACTGTAATAATCATGCGGATCGATATCCGGATTAGGACAGCGGTGGTAGGTAACACTCCACGGTCTGATTTGCGTTAATGAATCGGCTGTCTGTCGGAGAACATTAATATATGCCCGTAATTCGGAAGTTGGATTGTCCAGGGATGAGCTCAGCGTTTCTATTTCATAAGCGCGGAGAAAATTCAGCCGATGCTCATCAGCGCTTACCAAAGTTTCATTACTAAGAATAAATAATAAAACAAGCACGATCGAACGACAACAGCCCATCCGGAAACTCATTGGTTTCTTTCGATCAAGAGTACCCTGAAATGTTTCACATTTATCTCGTTATTCTTCAATCCTCAGATAACTGCCCTTAAAATCCTGGTTACGACATTCGATCACTGCCGCCTCGCCGGGGACGGGTACAAACTCGATCGCGGCTCTTCCATTGGCAGCTTCAATGACATCACAACGGGTATATGTCCCGTAATTTACCAGGAGATGACCGGAGCCAGCACTGGAAAAATAGACCCGTTGATTATAATCCAGACAACGTCGGCCGTTCTTGTCAACAACCAAAGCCTCAACGAGGTAATTTCCATTTGATAAACGTTTAGATGACAATTCAATCCGGTCCGGTTTACCTGATTTTTCAAAGGAATAATTGAACAGCACTGTATCGCGGCAAGTCTCTTCCCCTGCATTCATCCCAACAGCGATTACCTCATTTTGACCATTTTTAAATGACACTTCCCAGTTTAAACCACAGGCAGGAAATTCTTCTATATTTCGTTTTTTTCGCCCCTGGCTCTGACTATTCACGAATAACTCCACTTCGGCGGCATTGCTGTACACACAAACCTCTTTCGCTTCTCCTTTAAGCCCTTGTCTCTCCGTCCAGGTATGGGATTCGATGTAACAAAACTCGGGGGAGGTCGTCCAGTAGCTTTTAAAAACATAATAGCCGTCTTTTGGATTGCCGGCACGGTCAACCAAGCCCTTTTGATTCATATAAGGAATCGCATTCTCCGGGCGTAAAGGGGTGGCAAAATCCTTAAAAGCCCATTGCGCATTACCTGTAAACCAATCCAGATTCTCCGAAACATGCAAATGCCAGTCAAAGAGATCGACAATATAGTTCTCGCTCCAATCTCCTTCCCTGGCGATATTTGCAACCCTGACCTGGTTAATATCCTCTTCCCAGCCTTCCAGATTTATCATGCCATCGCCGGTGATTGGATTTTCAACATGGCGACCAAGGTGGCTGGAACCGCCGTATTCCGCATGAAAAAAGCGCTTATAGTCATTTCGAGATTTACTAATCGCTTTTTCAAAATTTTTATAAACACCCGAATACCAACCAGCCCAGATTGATGGTGAAAATACATCAACAATGTCGGCGCCCTCGTAAAACTTTCGTATAGCCGTGACTCGTGAAGGATCCAACTGATGCGCCAGATCATTCATTTCAGATAGAAACGCCCGCAGTGAATCCACATTCCCGCCATTATCATGATCCGGCAGCCAGTAAAGCTCATTACCCAGTGACCAGATAATGATGGACGGATGATTGAAATTCTGGAGGATCATTTCTTTGAGTATCCGTTTCGTATTTTTCTGCCATTCAATACCTCCCATACCACCGCGACACCAAGGAACTTCATCCCAGACCAGTAATCCCAGTTCATCGCAGGCTTTATAAATTTCCGGATCCTGGGGATAATGTGCTAAACGAACAAAATTTGCTCCCATTTCCTTAATCATCTGAATATCCTTACGGTGTAATTCGTTTGGGAGGGCATTTCCGTAGCCCGCCCATTCCTCGTGCCGGTGTGTTCCTCGTAATAACAGCCGTTCTCCATTCAGATAAAAAGGTCCATGTTCCTTGAATTCAAACCAGCGATACCCGAATTTTTCAGCCAGTGAATCAAGGGTACTATTGCCACTTAATAACCGCACGGTGACTGAATACAAATTCGGTGAATCTGGTGACCATAGTAAAGGATTTGTTAATTTAGGAAAGGATATTTTATGTTCACTCTCTCCAGGCGGTAATGTTATTTTCTCTTCGCTTTTTTTGATTCTATTCCCATTAAGGTCAAATAACTCGGCAATAATTCTGCGCCTAACCGCTTTTGATCCTGAATTTTTTACTCGCAATACCAAATCGGTTTCTGCAACCAAACCAGTAACTACTGGCGTATCAACAATAATTTTATCAATGTACTCGGCAGGTAGTACCTTGAGCCACACATCCCTCGTGATGCCACCATAAATTACAAAGTCGGATTTTTGTGAGGGTATTATGTGAGGGTTATAAGAGTTATCCACACGAACTAAAATTGTGTTTAGAGCACCGGATCGGACATAAGGTGTGATATCAATTTCGAATCCAAGATATCCGCCAGTATGTCCACCGGCATATTTCCCATTCACATATACCTCACTGAGGATATTCACACCTTCAAAATATAGAATCAAACGCCGATTATCCGTCAGTTCAGGAATATTCAAGTCCTTTCGGTACCAGCTAATGTCACGACGATACCCGGGGGAATTATCTGTAGCATCAAAGTTATTCCAGGTATGCGGTAAATCTATTCTTTGCCAGGCTTTTGTCGCTAGATGCAATTGCGGGATATAGAGAATCGCTTCCTCCAGATAATACCAGTCTTCATTCAGGTTAATGACTTGGCGTCCAGATTTTTCCGGATGTATCCTTTGCGAGTGCTGATGCTCCCATTGCCGTTTGACAGCTTCAATCAGATAGTAGTCGCCGGGTGGATAGGATTCGTTCACGCCCCATTGCTTGTGATGATGGTAAACTGTATGCAGCAGAATCCCCTCCTCTTTTGGACGCTCTGACTGTGAAAATAGATAGCCAGTAATCAGACTAGTAGTAATTTCTAAAGCGAGTTTTTGATATTTTTCCCCGGCGCATTTGGTTTGAGACAGATCCCCCAATTGAAACAACCCTGCGGCGGCGATAGCGCCGGCTGAAGCGTCTCTTTCAGCATACTTTTCTGCGAGCGTCAAATCCCAACAGGGGATTTTGTCTTGGGGAAGATGGACACTGAAATAGTCAGCCATTCGTTGGGCGGTCTTGAGAAAACGCAGATCCTTCGTGTACTTGAACGCCGTTGTGAAACCATAAATTCCCCAGGCTTGTCCCCGCGCCCACGTCGATTCGTCTGCGTAGCCCTGATGGGTATATTTTTTGATAATTTCACCATTAGACGGATCAAATTCCACCACATGGTATGAGGAACCATCCGGACGGATATGTTCTTTCATCGTCGTTAAGGCATGCTGGTAGGCGATATCATAATAGCGGTAGTCACCGGATTCTCCAGCCGCCCAGAACAGCAATTCCAGATTCATCATTGTATCGATAATCATCAACCCCGTCCGGTCATCAGAACCGAGTTTGCCCCAAGCCCTGATAAACTTACCTTTGGCATTAAACCGTTTCATCAACATATCGGCTGCCTGGATTGCGGCATCCCGGTACTTGATTTCACCGGTCATCTGATAAGATTTCACACAGGTAGGTAAAAATATAAAACCCATATCGTGGGTATAATCAATACCAGCATATATCGCAATCTGATCAGCATGTCGTAAAGCCCGGTTTTTAAATTCAGCATTACCGGTCATCTCATATAAATACCACAGTTCACCGCCAATAAAACCAGACAGCCAGTTTGGGTTTTTCCGGAATTGCCATTCGCCATTGACGGTGTATTCGGGAAAACGACCCTCTAAAATATCATCTTTTTGGATCAATTGTTGACCAATCCCGGTGATTGTATGTTGATCGACAACGTCTCCTGCAGAAAGAAAACCAGTTACTATTACACTAATCAATATCAGAACACTTAGGCGCCGCATATTTGTCCTCACTCTAATTTATCCACAAAACCGGCTGTCTGATGGGAAAATTGCGAAGTACTTCGTCAATTTCTGGGTCCGGTTCAAGGGTTCTCCACACATCAAGGTAGTTAAGATGGTTATAAGCGAGTCCCGCAAACAGCAAAAACGGATGACGAACAGGCCAGTGATCAAAATACATAACATCCGGTGGATAAGGCCACTGGCTTTTTTCTTTAACATAGGGAAACATAAATGCTACAGCATTATCAATACCGCGCCCATCTTCCGTTTGATAAAACCACAGATTGTCTCTTTTAGTGGATAAAATTTGACACACCATAGCCATTACGTCTAAATTAAAAAGCGAGTAACTATAAGGTTTGGTGCGATTCAACTCCTTGGGAAAACTGCCATTCGCAGACATCTGCTCTGGTAATAAAACTGTTTTGTAAAAATTACGGCAATAGTCCAGTTTCTCCTTATCGCCAACCAATTTCGCATAAGCTGCCACTTGCATTGCCCAACAGGTACTGTGGTTATTTCCATTGTCCCTTTCAGCGATTCCATAGTCATGGGTGAAAATCCACTCGAGGTATTCACTAAACCACTTTTTTATGGCATTCAGCATTTCTGCATCTATGGCGTGTAACTCATCGAGAATGATGACTGATTGAGCGACCTCCACTAAATGAATGGTATCAATAATACCAATTCCCCGCCCGGTCACCCGTCCTTTGATAGCCTGAGCGTAGAGCAAGTTTGGATTCATACGAGTCTCATCGGCTACAAACCAGGCAGATAAGTGCTCTATTGCTTTATCGGCATATTTCTTTTTATTTGTAATTTTATAGGCTGCCACGAGAGCCGGAACCTGGATGCTAAATCGTCGTAAAAGTTGACGATGTTTAACAAAATTATCCGGATTTGTCAGACCATCCCGCCGAATATACGGACAATCGGGATTTTCAGGGTCTGGCCACCAGTAATCACCTTCGGAATAGTAATCATTTAAACTGCCAGCTGAACGATCACAGAAATATGCCGTAACAGTCAACGGTTCTTCCTGAAGATAACGATTTGCAGCGGACAGGATGCGGTCATGATCAATGGCAGACACATCTATTAATTCTCGATCACTACCTGAACAATTTATTAATGCACCACCAATAAGGATAATCATTAATAAAAATAGAAACCCCTTTATCATTATATCTGACGAGTAAAACATCTTAGATGCACTGAAATTTTATTTAATAAACAGCATTTTGCCAGACTGAATATTTTGGTCAGCCAAAAGCGAATAAAAATAGAGACCGGAAGGCATCGGTTTACCTTCAGCGTTATTACCATCCCACCATTCATAATATTCACCGGCAGGTAAATAATTATTAATTAATATAGCAACTTCCTGTCCGTGTATATTATAAATTGTTAGTTTTATTTTTACCGGTTTATCCAAAAAGAAAGGAATCATCGTTCCGGCATTGAACGGATTTGGATAATTTGGTAAAAGCCGAAAGTGTTTGACAAATTGTTCTTCTTGATCAATAACATTCACCGCTGCCCGGCGTCTTTCTTCCAGTTGTGCCAAATACAAAGAGCGTGGATCCAAGCCCGGTTGGTTAGAACCTTCAATATAGCCTTCCGGTTCCTCAAACTCCGCATAAGGTAATTCTCCTGTAATTCGATATCCGAAACAACCAATGGCATAATTCTGAGCAGTTGGCGGTTTTTGAACAATCAGGTAACCGTTTGCAACATCGCAATTCCAAGCCACTGAATGGGCGGCAGCCCATCCGTGACTGGTCCCATAGTATCCTCTGTTATATAGCCCAAGCAGTCGTGGATTCAACCCAGATCGCGGACCATCCAGTTCTTCATGATTATCAAAAAGCAGACCCATTGACCAACTACGGTGTCCTTCACTGCTTGTGTAGGCTCCGGAAGACGTACAATCCAGAAACACACACCCGGAAGTATATGTTGTACCGTTGGATACATAATGATGACGACCATTGCTGGCATGACAATTTTTAAACAGTATTTGTTGAGATGCTGTGTAAACATTAAAATTATAACGCCGCTCTCCCGTAATAATACTAACCGGATCCAGTGCACGACAGTTTTCGGCTGTAATCCGAGTAGCAGTATTGCAGCGAATACCGGATTGTCCAAAATGTAGGAAGGTGCAATTCCGTACCCAAGCATCCTCAATTTGTACCAAATCCAATGCCTGCCAGGCATGATCTTCATCCGTACCACCGGCTGTTTCAATATCAATCCGCAGGTTTTCAATGCCAATTTTAGTTTTTAGGTTACTTCGGCTGTACTTGTAGACATAAGATTGGGACAACTCTCTGATTAGAGTGTTGAACACGGGCGCATCGATGGTGACGGTATCACCTTGAATTGCCGTAATATAACGATTGAATACGATCGGCCAACTTCCCACAGTCCACGGAATATCCTCTTCGGTAGCACCACTTTCATTGCTATGAGTTCCACCATAATCAATAGATTGCAACCAGGCTTCTGTACAGGGATGATAAATGATAATGTTATCACCAACTGTGTATACCGATGCATCGCTCACAACGAATTTTCGCTCTCCGACAAAAACAGTATCACTGATAATATCTTTCCGGGTTCCGGCTACTTCGTCACGCCAGCGATTATTTAAAGTACCACCGCCAACCATCAACACCGTGCGTTGGGCGGGTGAATTTCCGGTAGCGTATAGAATCGTGTTAAAAGTTGGATCGTCGCCATCTCCCGAGCCACGGAGTACCACACCGGAATACTTAAAAATGATGGTCCCTCTGATTTCCCAAATTCCCGGCTCTAAGAGTAAAGTACCCCGAAAACCATTTTCATCGGACGGCATGTAATATATCTGAGACAGAGCATTCATGATCCGCGTCGTATTATCTCCGTCCAACGGTGCCAGTGTTTTCACAACCGGTACATCGGGAATGGCTTGTAGTCCACCCATGTAACCGGCATAGCTGAAATCCGGGATACAATTGCCTTCTGCATCGGAAACATACACCAGAGAGCTGTCTTCACCATAATAGACAATTTGTGATTGCCAGAAACTCTGACTATAGCAAATTAAAGATAACAAAATTAAAGAAAAAGTAAGATATCTTTTCATGCTATTTCAGGTACATCATTTTTATCATATTGGAATTATTACCGGCAATCAAACGGCAGATATAAACACCCGACGAAATGAATTCCGGCGTCCAGGTTATTGAATAATTTCCAGCATCGCAATAG
>Ga0129302_1000122_pt1 | contig 52799 bp, 44 predicted proteins | sample BlaSprsedimmetaG_FD_94476 | JGI IMG/M metagenome (GOLD analysis project Ga0129302, IMG submission 94476) | Hot spring sediment bacterial and archeal communities from California, USA to study Microbial Dark Matter (Phase II) - Blank Spring... | ecosystem: Environmental > Aquatic > Thermal springs...
ATCGGCAGAGTGTGAGTATATGATGTATGTGTATGGCATACAAAAAAACCTTCGTGCTTTTTGAAGGCTTTGTGGGAGCTACAGGGATCGAACCTGTGACCCTCCCGCTGGAAGCGGGATGCTCAGAACCCACGGGGTACTATGGTTTACTGAACCCGCAGAGCACTTCAATCCTTTTCCGGTTTTTCCAGGCCTTGATCTGGCGCTCGCGGCTACGGGCCTGCTGGATGGATTCGAACTTCTCGCAGTAAACCAGGCCCCAGTCGTTTGCCCTGGCTGTGAACCCCCTGTGATGTGAATTGTGTTTTCTGATGCGCTGCTGTAAGTCATCGGCAGTTGAGCCGATGTAGAACCTATCGGCGGAGTGTGAGTATATGATGTATGTGTATGGCATACAAAAAAACCTTCGTGCTTTTTGAAGGCTTTGTGGGAGCTACAGGGATCGAACCTGTGACCCCCTGCTTGTAAGGCAGGTGCTCTGAACCAGCTGAGCTAAGCTCCCAATTTTAATGGTCATTCCCCGTTGGAAATGCGATGCAAAAGTATGCTAAAGTTTGAAATTTGCAAAATATTTTTTGAAAAAAATCAAGAAAATGTTTTGAAATCTTTTGAATCTATTGATAATCAGCATAGATAATTATACCACCTCAGCGACTACAAAAGTGCTCCCACCAACAAAAATTAAGTCGTTTGGATTGGCTGCTTTTTTTGCTTCGGTTAAAGCCATTGCAACATTAGGGTAGGAATTTCCCCTTAATCCATGAAGCATAGCTTTTTTCATTAATTCTTCATGGTTTAAGGCCCTTGGAATTGCGGCCTGGGTAAAGTAATAGGTTGCATTTTGGGGCAGAAGCGCTAACATCTCATCTATGTTTTTATCGGCGACTGCGCCAATAACCATATGCAATTTATTGTGTGGTGTGTGGTTTATTTGATCAACAACATATTGGATTCCATTAGTATTATGACCAGTGTCGCAATAAATTAGAGGGTTTTCGGAAATTTTTTGCCATCGACCCATAAGGCCAGTTAACAATTGAACATTTCTAAGGCCATCAATTATCGCACTATCGGGTATTGAGAAATCTTTACCCCTAAGTATTTCAATTGATTTTAGAACTCCAGAAATATTGTAACGCTGGTAATTGCCTAACAGGTCAATCTCAACTTTTACATCCTTACCATTTCCTGTTAGTTTAAATACCTGTAAACCTTTAGTATCTATATACTGCTCATAAACCTGAATTTCTTTATCAGCGAAATAAATTGGAGCATTCATCTCTTTTGCTTTCGCAGTAAAGACTTCTTCAACCTCAGGTTGATAATTACTTACAACAACCGGTATATTTGGTTTGATAATTCCTGCTTTCTCTGATGCAATTTTTGGTAAAGTATCGCCAAGTAACTCGGTATGATCAAACCCAATATTTGTAATTATACTTAGAATGGGGTTGATAATATTCGTTGAGTCAAGCCTACCTCCTAGTCCAACTTCAATAACGGCAATATCGAGATTCTTGCGGGCAAAGTAGTCGAAAGCCAAAGCAACTGTCATCTCGAAAAACGAAGGTTTGATTTGGTCAAAGAAACCTTTATGCTTGGAAACAAAAGAGGCTACTTCATTTTCAGGTATCATTTCGCCATTAACCCTGATTCGCTCTCTGAAGTCTTTTAGATGAGGCGATGTGTATAGTCCAACGCGGTAGCCTGCTTTTTGCAGCACAGCTGCAAGCATATGCGATGTGCTTCCCTTGCCATTTGTCCCTGCTACATGAATGGATTTAAAGGTTCGATGGGGGTGTTTAAAATACTCATCAAGTTTGAGGGTGTTGCCCAAATCTGCTTTATATGCAGCTTTGCCAATTCTTTGGAAAATAGGTAATTGGAGGTAGACGTACTCGAGAGCTTCTTGGTAGGTCATTTCAGTTTATTTTGGTGCAAGTTTAGTGATTTTTTATTGTCAAAACCTATTAGCTATCGGTTAACAAATATTTAAGGCGCAAATGGTTGTATTGGATTAGTTTTTCATATATTTAGGTGAATTTTAAAATCACAAAAGTATGGCAAAGAGTAAAGTGAACAAAATCTTCGTGATTGACACTAATGTAATACTTCACGACTTTCAGTGTTTGTATAAGTTCCAGGACAACGATATTGTTATCCCCATAGTGGTTCTTGAAGAACTGGATAAGTTTAAGAAAGGTAACGAACTTATCAATTACCATGCACGCGAATTTGTTAGAGAATTAGATAAAATAGCTGGCGATAAACTTTTCAACGGGGGGTTGCCCTTGGGTAAGAACCTAGGAAAACTAAGAATTGAAACCGGAAAACCGATGCCCCCTGAAATGAAAGAATCATTTACTGAGTTCACCCCCGATAATAGGATTTTAGCTATAACCATTCATTTGGTTAAGTTGAATCCTGAGCGTCCGGTTATACTTGTTACCAAGGATATCAATCTTAGAATGAAGGCAAAGTCGCTAGGGATTGTTGCACAGGATTACCTAAACGACAAGGTGGAAGACATTGATAGCCTAAAGAAAGATATTGAGATAATTGCAAAAGTTGACGATGCTCTAATCCAAAGGCTTTACAATTCGGATGACAAACTTTTTGCAAAAGACATAAAACTAAAACCTTACGCCAATCAGTACTTTATCTTAAAAGGGAACAAATCAAGTGCACTAGCCCATTACGATAAGGCAATAGATACCCTTGATCGTGTTGAAAAGGTAAGAGCTTATGGTATTGATCCCCGAAATGCTGAGCAAACATTTGCCCTCGATGCTCTCTTAAGGCCCGAGATTCAGCTAGTTGCTCTTACCGGAAAAGCAGGGACTGGCAAAACCCTACTAGCATTGGCGGCAGCACTGCAGCAGGAAGAACAGTTTGATCAAATTCTACTTGCTAGGCCAATTGTAGCGCTTTCCAATAAGGATATTGGCTTTTTGCCGGGTGATGTAGATGAAAAAATTGGCCCCTACATGCAGCCCCTATTCGATAACCTTGGCGTTATAAAAAATAGGTTTAAACCAACAAGCAAAGATTACATGCATATTGAAGAGATGCAGCGTACCGATAAACTTGTAATTACACCGCTAGCGTATATAAGAGGACGAAGCCTTTCAAATGTTTTTTTCATTGTTGATGAGGCTCAAAACCTTACACCACACGAGATTAAGACTATCATTACCCGGGCAGGTGAGGGTACTAAGTTCGTGTTTACAGGCGACATCCATCAAATTGACCACCCTTACCTCGATATGAAATCGAATGGGCTAACCTATTTGAGCGATAGAATGCATGGCCAGGAGATATTTGCTCACATAAATCTAGTTAAGGGTGAACGTAGTTACCTGGCCGAGCTGGCAAGTGATTTGCTTTAACCAAAACCAACCGATAAATGGCAAAGACGTTGCTCATACTCCGACACGCCAAATCATCGTGGGCTGAGGCAGAAAAAAGCGATAAGGACAGGGCCTTAAAGGCTAAGGGCATTAGCGATATTGTCAACACCGCACGCAATTTTGCACCTAAGGTGCAAGGGTTAGATCTAATTATTACCAGTTCTGCTAATCGTGCGGTACATACAGCAATTCTTTTTGCCGAAACCATTGGGTTTCCGCACGATAAAATCCGAATAGACCCAATGGTTTACCAGGCCGATGAAGGGGAGCTACAGGAAATCATAAGGTCGCTTCCCGATGCTCATCAGTGTGTTATGGTGGTTGGGCATAACCCAACATTGACATACCTGGCTAATAGATTTGTTCCCAATCAGATTAATGAGCTACCAACATCAGGGCTTGTTGGAGTTGAGTTTGATATTAACGGGTGGAGTGAACTTTCGGCCGACAAAGTAAATTCGGTTTTTCGCAGTTTCGACTGGTAAGCTTAACAATTTCTTAACATATGTGTTTAACCAAATAATGGTTATTGATTTAATATTGCCCGAAATATTTGACTTACATGATGTCCAAAAAAGTACCTTTAGTTAACCGTGAGCTAAGCTGGCTGGCATTTAACGGCAGAGTGTTACAAGAAGCCGAAAATCCGTCAGTTCCTTTAATTGAACGTTTACGTTTCTTTGGGATTTTTTCAAACAACCTCGATGAATTCTTCCGAGTTAGGGTTGCCACCTTACGCCGTTTGTTGGTGGTTGAAAAGGGAGCCAAAAAGTTTATGGGCGATAATCCCCGTAAAATCCTTGAGAAAATTCAGCCCATAGTTATCGATTACCAGAAGAAGTTCGATAGCGCTTTTCAGAATATAATTGAGGAATTGAAAAGAGAGAATATTTACCTCATAAACGAAACGCAACTAACGGCAAGTCAAATTAAATATCTCAATAATTACTTCGACGATCATATCTCGGAGTTTGTGGCACCAGTCATTTTAAAGCGAAATAATAAATTCCCTGAACTGATAGATCAGTCTATTTATTTTGCAGTCAAATTAACTTATAGCCAAAAGCAAAACCCAAAGGAGTTTGCACTTATTGAAATACCATCGAGGTTCGTTCCCCGTTTTATCATTTTACCAAACGAAGGGGAGAAAAGCTTCGTTATTTTACTCGATGATGTGATAAGGCTTTGCCTGTCAAAGGTATTTAAGATTTTACCATTTGATACCTTTGAGGCTTATACTGTGAAGATTACTCGCGACGCGGAACTCGATGTTGATAACGATATTTCAGAAAGTTTATTGGAGAAAATTTCAAAGGGTGTAAAGAACAGAAAACGAGGCGAACCGGTAAGACTTGTTTACGATGAGAGAATTCCTACGGATTTACTTCGTTTTATTGTAAAAGGGCTTAATCTGGACGAAGATGATTACGTTATTCCGGGTGGGCGGTATCACAACTTCAAGGATTTTATCCGATTCCCCAGCTTAGGACGAAATCACCTTATAAATTTACCGCTTGATCCCGTTAGTATTAAGGAATTGGATGAGGCTATTCAGGTTATAGATGTTATGTCCGATCACGATTTTATGCTTCATTATCCTTTCCATAGTTTCCAGTATTACATTCGCTTGCTCCGTGAGGTCGCCCTCGATCCTGCCGTTAAATCAATTCATATTACCCTTTACAGGGTTGCCACTGAATCGCGCGTGGTACATGCATTAATTAACGCTGCAATGAACGGTAAAAAAGTTACCGCTATAGTTGAGCTGCGCGCTCGTTTCGATGAGAATGCCAATATCTATTGGTCAAAACAAATGCAGGAGGCCGGTGTTAACGTGATATTTGGAGTCCCCGGTTTGAAGGTGCACAGTAAAATGACACTTATTACCCGTCAGGAAAAGAAAAAGGAACGTAATTTTGCAGTAGTAAGCACCGGTAACTTTCATGAGGGAAACGCAAACGTTTACACCGATGTGAACCTTTTCACTACCGACCCACGAATTACATCGGAGGTGCGTAAAGTTTTTATCTTCCTCGAAACTAATTACAAAACATTTCCATACAAGCACTTGCTTGTAGCACCATTCAACATGCGCAGGCGCTTATACTCATTAATTGATACCGAAATTGAAAATGCATCCAAAGGATTACCTGCCTACCTTATTGGTAAAATCAATAACCTGATTGATGAGGGAATGATAAAAAAACTTTATCAGGCTAGCAAGGCGGGTGTAAAAATCAAGCTTGTAGTTCGGGGAACTTGTGCTCTTGTGCCTGGGGTAAAGGGAATTAGCGATAACATTGAGGTGTATGGAATTGTCGATAGGTTTCTGGAGCACTCGCGCATTTTCATCTTTGCTAATGGTGGTGACGAGGTTTGTTACATTTCATCGGCCGATTGGATGACACGTAACCTGGACTACCGAGTTGAAGTGGCAACCCCTATTTATAGTAAACCACTTATTGAAGAGATGAAAACAGTAGTTAACTATACACTCAGCGATAACGTGAAAGCTCGACTGGTTAATCAGGATGGTTGTAATGAGTTTAAACCCTGTAAAGAGGGCGAACCTGAGTTTCGTTCTCAGCTGGAACTTTATAAATATTACCAAGATTTTGAAAAGCACAAGATCGGAGAAGAAAAATGAAGATACTGAAATTTGCCGCAATTGACATTGGCTCTAACGCAGCCCGTTTGCTACTTACAAATGTGGTGGAAGATGGCGAAACTGTAATTTTTAGCAAATCCTCGTTGGTGCGAGTTCCTATCAGGCTGGGTGAGGATGCATTTTCTATTGGCTACATCAGTGAACATAGGGCACAAAAACTGCTCAAAACCATGGTTGCCTTCAAAAACCTGATGGAAGCACACGATGTTGTTGCCTACAGGGCATGTGCTACTTCGGCAATGCGTTCGAGCAGCAATGCACCCCAACTTGTGGAGATGTGTAAAAAGCATGCCGATATTAGCATTGAGGTAATTGATGGCTCTCGCGAGGCCAAAATCATTTACGCCAACGGAATTGCCGAAATGCTCGACCACGATAGATCTTATATTTATGTTGATGTTGGTGGTGGTAGTACTGAAATTACTGTTTTTGAAAAAGGCGAGATTAAAGCTTCTAAATCGTTTAACATTGGGACTTTACGGATCCTCAAGGGTATGATTGGAAAACCCGATTTTAAGCAGGTGCGCGATTGGATTAAGGATATTATTAAAAAGAAGGAGCAACCCAAAATCATTGGCTCAGGTGGAAATATTAATAAACTCTATAAACTTGCACGAAAACCAGTGGGTGAGCCTTTATATCAAAATGAGATAAAAAAATTATACGATTTTCTGAATGGCTTTTCGATTGAAGATAGGATAAAACTTCTGAGTTTAAACCCCGACCGTGCCGATGTTATTGTTCCGGCAACCAAAATCTTCCTCAAGGTAATGAAATGGTCGGGTGCAAAGGAGGTAATTGTCCCTACAATTGGTATTTCCGACGGTATTATTCGAACGCTATACACCGATTACAAGCAGAACTTTACGATGCAACAATAGCATAGGTTGTTACATTCTTATATTCAATAGATGTAAACCTTAGTGGTTTACATTTGTTACCTTTGCAAAAATACTTACAATGAATAAAGGGAGAAAGCGTGTTGCATTCTACACGCTGGGTTGCAAGTTGAATTTCTCAGAATCATCTACCATTGCTCGGAAGTTTGCCGATATGGGTTATGAACGCGTTTCGCCCGATTCGGAAGCCGACGTTTATGTAATTAATACGTGTTCTGTAACCGATCATGCCGAGAAGAAATGCCGTCAGGCAATTCGGAAATTCACAACCAAATCGTCCAACGCAATGGTTGCCGTGGTGGGATGCTATGCTCAGCTCAAGCCCGATGAAATTGCACAAATAGATGGGGTTGACTTTGTGCTTGGCGCAGCTGATAAGTTCAACCTGCCTCGTCTGATTGGGAATGATGCTAAAAAATCAAATGTAAAAGTATGTAGTTGCGATATCGATACGGTAAGTGATTTTTTCCCGGCATACTCAACTGGCGATAGAACGCGATCGTTCCTGAAAGTACAGGATGGTTGCGATTACCATTGCAGCTACTGCACAATACCACTTGCGCGAGGGAAAAGCCGCAATATGCCCATAAGCCAAATAGTGGATCAGGCGCAAGCTATAGCCCGTCAGAATGTCAAAGAGATTATTCTTACAGGTGTCAATACTGGCGATTTTGGGAAATCGACTGGCGAAACGTTTCTGGAACTTATCCAGCAGCTCGATAGGGTGGAGGGAATTGAGCGCTACAGGATTTCATCCATTGAACCAAATCTTATTACCCCTGAAATTGTCGATTTTGTGGTACAATCGGATAAGTTCCTTCCCCACTTCCATATACCGTTACAGTCGGGTTCGAATCGAATCCTTGCGCTTATGCGCAGGCGCTACCGCCGCGAACTTTTTGCTGAACGCATTAAACTGATCCGAAGTCGAATACCCCATACCTTTTTCGGTGTAGATGTAATCGTTGGCTTCCCCGGTGAAACCGACGACGATTTTAGCGATGCTTACCGTTTTATTGAACAGGTAAAACCCTCGTTCCTTCACATTTTCCCTTACTCAGAGAGACCTAACACACCAGCTGCCGGATATGAAGCGAAGGTGAACCCTAAGATTGTTAAACAGCGAGTAGCCAAGTTAACAGAATTATCCAATTCGTTTCATGAAGAATTCTACCTAAAACATATTGGGCAGGTGCGGAGCGTGTTGGTTGAATCGACCCGCAAGGGCGATTATATGTTTGGGTTTACCGATAATTACATAAAGGTAGGCATCCCGTTTAACAAAAACCTTGCAGGAAAGGTTGTGGCTGTGAAATTGGAGAAATATAACCCCACAGGATTTGTTGAGGGGAGTTTGAGTTAATTTTTATATCGGCTATTAACCGTGTTAATGCCAACCAATCGCCAATGCCTTACCCCTTGCGATTTGTAGTAAACAAGAATATTGTAGCTATTTTCAGTTTCAAAAAAATTCGCCTCAATGCGGTTAAAGTCTGGTGGAGTTGAACCATGCGAAACAAAAACATACTTATAGTTATAAAAGCCTTGTTTTAAAAGCAATCGGGTTTCGTAGCAGTTGCATTCCGGATTAAATTTCAATTTAAAATTTGGGTTAAGCTCCCAACCGCTTAGTTCGCCAAATATATAGATATCGCCATCGAACTGAACGTCGTTGCCAAGGGTGAAATATACCCATGTGTAATCGGCTTCAACTTGACTTTCAGTAACATCATCGCATTTAACAATGAATTTACCGTTTATATCAATTCTTTCGTTATAACGATAAGTTTTAACCCTTTTGTCGGGGGTAAGTATGGTGTGGTAAACACCATTGTATTGCTGTATGCCCTTTATTTCGGCAACTTGGTAATGAAACGATTTTAGGTTAAGCTGCCTGAACTCATTTCCTCCTTCAAATACGGGCGAAGTTGAGGTGTGGTAAATCAAACTACTCCCATCGATGTATTGTGGCATTCTTAAAATTAACTCGTTGTAGGGCTGGTTGTTTTGGTTTATACGAGCAACAACATCGGTATTAGGGTCAACCTTTCCAAGTTGTGCAGTATTAACCGTTAATTCCATTTGCTGGTGTGTGCGTTGGATCTGAGGTTCTATAGGTTGACGTACACTAGTCTCAATTTTTACAATGGGTTCATAAACCCTAAATTGCTTTTGAAGCACTACTTCCTGCCTATTGCCTTGTTTAACAACTCGGAGAATATAATTGCCCGATACCTTTAACTTTAGGTTGCTATTGGGTATCGTAAGGGTGTAGTGCCTGTACTGTACCAAGGTTCCCAAAGAATACCGATAATCGTAAATGGGGTTAAACTCAAAACCCTCGGCATATTCCATGAACACCATATTGGTAGGATTCCAATTATAGTCGCAATGTATCACGGTATACTCGTATTGCTCAATGGTTTCCGCAAGATCATCGAATTCAAAGGTTATGGTTTCATCGGTGTTTAGTTCTATTATGGGTTGAGTTAGTTCAAAACCGGTTTTGTAGGTTTTAACCGATTTTATATGCGTTTCCCAATGGTTCGATAATTTTTCAACTTTTTTGAAAACATTTTCAGCAGCTTCTCTGTTATTTGAGTAACAAAAATGGTAGGCTATTAGGGAAAAGATAAAAATAGATATATTGATATCTATATATCTGACAAGTTTGATATGCATCAATAAATAATTTTAAACGTGTTACCAAAGATATTACATTTGTGGCTAAATTTTTAAAACAGGAGTTCAAAATTCCGTAAATTTGTTTTTGCAAAACATTATAGTAATGTCTAAGCCAATTAAAATCAAACGTGGATTGAATATCCCGTTAAAGGGTTCAGCTGAGAAGGTGCTGGTACGCATCGATAAGGCTGAAACCTACGGGGTAAAGCCAACCGACTTTCCTGGGCTTGTACCCAAGCTCAATGTTATGGTTGGCGATAAGGTCAAGGCTGGTTCGCCCTTGTTTCACGATAAGTATCGACCCGAGGTTGTTTTTTCATCGCCTGTGAGCGGCCAGGTGGTTGATATAAGGCGTGGAGAACGTAGGGTAATATTGGAGGTGGTTGTAAAGGCCGATAGTGGTGAACTGGCATACGAGGACTTTGAACCTGCATCGCCCGAAACGCTCACCCGCGATCAGGTTGTTGAAAAGTTACTCAAAGCGGGGGTTTGGCCTTACATTAAGCAACGACCCTTTGGCATTATTGCCAATCCGACCGATTCCCCAAAATCAATTTTCATTTCCTGTTTTGATACTTCACCACTGGCGCCCGATTTAGATTTTGCCGTTCAGGGCGAGGAGCAAGCTTTTCAGGCAGGAATTGATGCCTTGCGCATGCTTACGCCAGGTAAGGTTCACTTTGGGCTTAATGCCGATTTCCCACCCGCAAAGGCTTTTGCAAATGCTAAGGGAGTGGAGTCCCACTATTTTACTGGGCCTCATCCTGCTGGCAATGTTGGTGTTCAAATTCACCATATCGACCCAATTAATAAAGGCGAGGTGGTTTGGGTTTTAAATCCACTGGATGTCATAATTATTGGACGTCTTTTTCTTAAAGGCATCTACGATGCAACCAAAGTAATTGCCCTAGCTGGTTCCGAGGTTCTTAACCCCCGATACTTCAAGTTGATTTCAGGTGCATGCATTGAGAGTATTATAAAGAATAATATCAATACACAGAGTCAAGTTCGTTTCATAAGTGGAAATGTGCTTACCGGTACACTTGTCGACAAATTGGGATACTTAGGTTTTTATGATAACATGGTAACCGTTATTCCCGAAGGGAATAAGTATGAATTTTTCGGATGGATTGCTCCAGGTATTAACAAGCATAGTGCATCGCGCGCTTTTTTGTCGAAGTTGATACCAGGTAAACGTTTTATACTTAATACCAACATGCATGGCGGGCATCGGGCTATGGTGGTCACCGGACAGTACGAGAAGGTATTGCCCATGGATATTTATCCTATGCATCTAATCAAATCCATTCTGGCTAACGATATCGATAAGATGGAGCAACTTGGAATTTACGAAGTTGTTGAGGAAGATATGGCGCTTTGCGAGTATGTGTGCCCCTCTAAAACTGAGGTGCAGGATATACTACGAAAGGGCATCGAAACCATGATTAAAGAGTTAAGCTAACAATAATATTATTGTAATGAAAGCGTTACGAAATTACCTGGATAAGATTAAGCCGCACTTTCAGAAAGGTGGAAGGTTTGAGATGCTTCATTCAACCTTCGATGCGTTTGAAACATTTCTGTTTGTGCCCAATACAGTTACAACTAAGGGGAGCCATATTCGCGATTCGCTGGACCTGAAGCGCACTATGTCAATTGTGATTATCGCTTTAATGCCTGCCATGCTTTTTGGAATGTGGAATGTTGGTTACCAGCATGCTCTTTCCATTGATGCAGGCTGGAGTTTTTTTGAGACATTCTGGTATGGTTTTCTTAAAGTCTTACCATTAATTGTAGTAAGCTATGGTGTAGGGCTTTTCATTGAATTTGCATTCGCACAGCCCAGAGGCCATGAGGTTAATGAGGGGTTTTTGGTTAGCGGGTTGCTAATTCCACTTATAATGCCTGTTGGCGTTCCCCTCTGGATGCTTGCCATTGCAGTTGCATTTGCTGTAATAATTGGTAAGGAGGTTTTCGGGGGAACGGGCTACAACGTGTTCAACCCGGCTTTACTGGCAAGGGCATTTCTTTTCTTTGCTTACCCTTCGCACATGTCGGGCGATAAGGTTTGGATAGCCGGGCTAACTCAGGGACAAGGAGTAGTGGATGGTTTTTCAGGAGCAACACCGCTTGCAAAAGCTGCTGCATACCAAATCGAACAAATGCCATCGGTTTACGATATGTTCATGGGGTTCATTCCGGGTTCAGTTGGCGAAACATCTACTTTAGCAATTCTTATTGGTGCTGCTATACTTATAGTAACAGGAATTGGAAGTTGGAAAATTATGGTTTCAGTTTTTGGCGGTGGATTGGCAGCAGGTTTACTTTTTAATGCCTTTGCGGTCAACCCCTACATGGAGATATCCGCATGGCAGCACCTAATTATGGGAGGTTTTGCTTTTGGTGCCGTTTTTATGGCTACCGACCCTGTGAGCGCATCGCAAACCGAGAAGGGTAAGTGGATATATGGTTTTCTGGTAGGCTTTCTGGCCCTACTTGTCAGAGTGCTTAACCCCGCTTATCCGGAAGGCATGATGCTTGCTATCCTGCTAATGAACGCTTTTGCTCCACTAATTGACTACTACGTGGTTGAAGCCAACATTCGCCGAAGAATGAATCGCGCCAAAAAGGTTGCTAACGTCTAAACTTTGAAAAGCTATGAGTTTACTGGATAAGATAAAAAGCATGGACCGAAACAGCAATGCCTATACAATTATTTATTCTTCGGTAATGGTTATTGTTGTTGCCATGCTGCTGGCTATTGCCTCAACAGCTTTAAAACCGGCACAAACCAAGAATGTTGAAACCGAAAAGAAAATAGATATACTTCGCTCAATAGGCAAGGCCAATGGGGTTGAGCATGCCGCCAACAAGTATGCCTTTGTTTCCGAGAACTTCAATAAGTACATCCCTGAACAGCTGGTTGTTAGTTCAAAAGGCGACACCATTACCGGAGTAGTTGCTTTTAATGTAGATTTGAAGGTTGAAATGTCAAAACCGATTGAGCAGCGAAACCTTCCCGTTTATAAGGCTAAACTCGATGATGGTAGCATTAAGTATATCATTCCACTTCGTGGACGTGGCCTATGGGGACCTATTTGGGGGTATATCGCTTTAAATGATGATTTGAATACCATTTACGGTGCTACTTTTGCACATCAGGGCGAAACGCCAGGATTAGGCGCTGAAATTTCCACTCCTGAATTTCAGGAACAATTTAGGGGTAAATCAATTTTTCAGGGCGACAGCATTTTAACCTTTACCTCCGTTAAGGTGCTAAAAGGTGGTGCCACACCCAACGATCCCCATGGTGTTGATGCCATTTCGGGTGGTACTATTACCAGCAAAGGTCTCGAAAGTATGCTTTTCGATTGCCTAGTTGCTTACCAAAATTATTTTGAAAAAGAAAAAAATAGTATAAGCCATGAGTGAAGTTAAGGAAAAGGAGCCCCTGTTTTCGGCTAAAAATCTGAAACTGCTTACCGAGCCAATTGATTCCAGGAATCCTGTAACAGTATTAGTACTGGGAATATGTTCGGCGTTGGCAGTTACCGTTAAGCTCAAACCTGCCATAGTGATGGCGCTATCGGTTATAGTTGTAACTGCTTTTTCAAACCTTATTATTTCCTTAATTCGGAATTCTATTCCTAACCGTATCCGTATTATTGTGCAGCTGGTTGTTATTTCTTCGCTGGTAATTCTGGTCGATCAAATACTGAAAGCTTATGTTTACGATGTAAGTAAACAGCTATCGGTTTTTGTAGGGTTAATAATAACAAACTGTATAATCATGGGGCGTCTGGAGGCATTTGCTTTGGGCAATAAGCCTTGGCCTTCGTTCCTCGATGGCATTGGTAACGGAGTGGGTTATGGCTTAATTTTGGTTATTGTAGCTTTTTTCCGTGAGTTCCTTGGTTCTGGAACAATTTTTAACTATAGGGTTATACCCATTGATTGGTATATCAAAAACGGAGGCTTCTATGAGAACAACGGCATGATGATTCTGCCTCCGATGGCGCTGATTACTGTTGGTATAATAATTTGGATACAACGCAGCAGGAACCGAAAACTTATTGAGGATTAACCACAAAAAACCCACCTAAGGTATGGAACATTTAATCAACATATTTGTCAAATCCATATTTGTCGATAATATGGTTTTTGCTTACTTCCTGGGTATGTGCTCGTACCTGGCTGTATCAAAAACAGTAAAGACAGCTATGGGGCTTGGTATTGCGGTAATATTCGTTATGGTTATTACTGTTCCTGTAAACTATTTATTGAACAAGTATTTATTGCTACCGGGAGCATTGATTTGGCTTGATCCTGGCTTTGCAAATTTAGATTTAAGTTTCCTTTCGTTTATCATGTTCATTGCTGTCATAGCCTCCATGGTGCAACTGGTTGAGATGGTGGTGGAAAAGTTTTCGCCATCGTTATACAACTCCCTTGGAATATTTTTACCCCTTATTGCTGTAAACTGTGCTATACTGGGAGGATCATTATTCATGCAGGAACGTGAATACGAAACCCTTGCTGAGGCTACTGTTTTTGGGCTTGGATCAGGAATAGGTTGGGCTTTAGCAATTGTTGGCATAGCTGCTATCCGTGAAAAACTCAAGTATTCCGATATACCTAAACCATTACGCGGGTTGGGTATTGCATTCATTATAACAGGTTTAATGGGCATTGCGTTCATGACCTTTATGGGCATCAAGTTGTAAAGAACTGTTAAACTATTTAACCATGATATTACTTTCAGGTAACGGAATCACTATAATTTCAGCAATTGCAATATTCCTGCTAGTTATTTTGTTTTTAGTAGCGATTCTGCTATACGCTAAGGCAAAACTTACCCCCCAGGGCAGGGTGAAGTTGGTGATTAATGAGGTGAGAACCCTTGAAGTTGATCCTGGGGGAACAATTCTTTCAACCCTATCAAATAATGGTGTTTTTCTTCCATCGGCATGTGGAGGAGGCGGAACTTGTGGCATGTGTAAGTGCCGGGTTTTGGAAGGTGGTGGAAGTATTTTACCAACCGAGGTGGGGTTTTTCACCCGTAAGCAGCAGAACGATCACTGGCGACTGGGTTGTCAGGTAAAAATTAGAGAGGACATAAAGATTGAGGTCCCCGAGGAGGTTTTAGGTATTAAGAAGTGGGAGTGCGAAGTGGTATCGAACCGCAACGTGGCAACTTTTATTAAGGAGTTTGTGGTTAAGCTACCCGAGGGAGAAAAGTTGAATTTCCGTTCCGGCGGCTACATCCAGATTGATGTGCCTAAAATTGAAGTAGATTTTGCCAAGGATATCGATGTTGAACCTGAATACCGCGACGAGTGGGACAGATACAAGATGTGGGATTTGAAGATGAGGAATACTGAGGAAACGTTTCGTGCATACTCCATGGCTAACCATCCAGCGGAGGGCAACATTATCATGCTCAATGTTCGTATTGCTACTCCACCCTGGGACAGGGAGAAAAATGCTTTTATGAAAGTAAACCCCGGGGTATGTTCAAGTTTCATTTTTTCGCGTAAACCTGGCGATAAGGTTATGATTTCAGGGCCTTATGGCGAGTTCTTTATCAAGGACACCCAGAGTGAGATGATGTTTATTGGTGGTGGCGCAGGAATGGCGCCCATGCGCTCGCATATCTTTGATCAATTCCTAACCAAACGTACTACCCGGAAGGCCACCTTCTGGTACGGAGCCCGTTCCAAGCGGGAGATTTTCTACGAGGAGCACTTCCGTAAAATTGAGCAGGAATTCCCTAATTTCAAGTTTACCATTGCCCTTTCTGAACCAAAACCAGAGGATAACTGGACAGGCTATGTTGGGTTTATCCATCAGGTTATTTACGATAATTACCTCTCAAAGCACGATGCTCCTGAGGACATTGAGTACTACCTCTGCGGTCCGCCAGCCATGAACGATGCCGTTCAAAAAATGTTATTTGATTTAGGTGTACCTGAGGAAATGATAGCTTTTGACAATTTTGGTGGATAAAACATTGTTTAACTAAACTTAATATTCCTTTAACTCGCATTAGCTAATGCGGGTTTTATCTTTGCAGCGTAATCAGAAACAGAAAAAGTAAGTTTTCTCATAGGCTTTTGGTTTTTGAGTTAGGTTTAGGTTTGGTTTTAGGTTAAAGGTAACAAAATGGGGCTGCAAAGCCCCTTTTGTTTTTAATATTGAAATTTAGTTCTTACTCAAAGGCGGATAGGGGGGAGTGGAAGTTAATTTTTCATCCACAATATCTGATAGTAGAATACTTAGCTCATTAATAGTTTTTTTATCATCAATTATCTTTATCACTTCTTCCTTATTAAGAAAATTAAGAATAAAAAAGGAATCAGCGTCGATGTTTAATCTCAAATACTGATAGAATCTTTGGTTTTCAAGTTCAAAGCCCATTGATTTTGCACGCTTCTTCAATCTTTTTTCCAACTCTTCTTTTGTAAGTTTTGCCATGCTAATTTGTATTTCATTACAGAATCTAAGTTAATTGATAATTCTGATACTTGCAAGTGTGATTATCATACACTCCCTGATTTCATTTGACAATAGAAGGATTGCTATACATAATCCCTCAGCATAGAATCAGAAACAGGTTAACTATTGTACAAGAAAAAGCGCCTAAAGGCGCTGTAAAAACAATTAAAAAGATTATGGTTTAGAATCGTCTATTGCTACTCATCGTTGCTATTTAGCAATCCGATGTAGTATAGTAGGGTGGCAAGTGAGCCAAGTGCTGCTATAACGTAAGTAAGCGCAGCCCATTTAAGGGCATCGCGGGCATACATAGCGCCTTCGTCGTAGGTTAACCCCGACGAGTTGAGCCAGGCAAGTGCCCTGCGCGAGGCATCCATTTCAACTGGGAGGGTAATAATGCTGAACAGGGTGGTTAACCCGAGCATGATTACTCCAATAAGCAAAATGCTTGGCATGGTTTGGAGTAGTATTACACCTGCCAGCAATACCCATTGAACCCAACGCGATGCTATGCTAACAACAGGGACTAAAGCCGAACGCATCTGCAGGAAAGCATAGCTGTGGGCATGCTGAAGGGCGTGACCGCATTCGTGAGCAGCAACAGCTGCAGCAGCAATGCTTCGTCCGTGGTAAACATCGGGGCTGAGGTTTACAGTTTTATTAGCCGGATTGTAGTGGTCTGTAAGTTCACCATCAACCGATATCACCTTAACATCATAAATTCCATGGTTGTGGAGCATTAGTTCTGCCACTTCCTTACCGCTAAGTCCTCGGGGAAGTGCTATGCGCGAGTAGCGAGCAAACTTCGACTTAAGTTGCATGGAAACCATGAAGCTTAGCACGAAAAAAATAATCATTATCAGATAGATTCCCATATCAAGTACTTTAAGTGTTTTTAATTTCTTGATTCAATTGGCATGGCATCAATTTATACCTAATAGATCAAAGGTTACGGTTCACATAGTAAGCATTAGCCTGTGCCACTGGTGTTACCTCTAAATCGTTAATACACACGTGGGGTGGGCGAGTTAGCACAAAGTGAATAGCATCGGCTATGTCTTCAGCAAAGAGCGGGGTAAGCCCCGCGTAAGTGCTTTTGGCTTTCTCGTTATCGCCTTTAAAGCGTACAACAGAAAATTCGGTTTCGAGCAATCCGGGGCGAATTTCGGTAACCTTGATGTTGTGCTTGAGCATATCCTGCCGCATTCCTTGCGATAGCGCGTGCATGGCATGCTTAGTTGCACAGTAAACATTTCCGTTTTCGTAAACCTGAGTTCCTGCAATGGAACCAATATTTACTATGTGGCCTTTACCACGTTCAATCATCATGGGGGCAATCTTCCGGGTGATGTATAGCACGCCCTTGATGTTAGTGTCAATCATTCGTTCCCAGTCATCAATTACTCCGTCCTGAATGTGGTTAAGGCCAACAGCCAGGCCGGCATTGTTAACCAGCACTTCAATCTTACGCCAGCGTGCTGGCAGTGAGTCTATGGCATTGTTAACCTCATTTAGATTACGAATGTCAAAGTTCAGAATATAAACATCCTTTTTATACTTGACCTCAATTTCTTTCTTTAGCTCTTCGAGCCTTTCGAGTCTTCGGCCGGTAATAATAAGGTTAAACTCATCCATGGCAAGTCTAATGGATGTGGCTCGTCCAATGCCGGAAGTAGCACCAGTTATCAATGCAATTCTCATATTATCAATAGTATATGTGGATTAGTAAATTGAACAAGTTAACTCAAAATTAGAATATAAGTGATTAACTACACAATGGCTTAAGGTTTTTTAAAACTTTTTTGGTAAAACATCGATATTAAATGTTTAACTGCTATTTTTTCGATTTCAGCTTATGTTACTTGAGTTAATGTTAGTATTTTTGGCAGGAAATTTATAAAGTAGAAAAATAAGGAAGCTATGCCAAACCGAACAGTTACCCTTGAAACCGCCCGCGAGTTAGGGCTTCTTCCTGAAGAGTTTGAAATGATTAAGAACTACTTAGGCCGTACCCCAAACTTCACAGAGTTAAGTATTTACTCGGTTATGTGGTCGGAGCACGCATCATATAAGAATTCCATTAAGTGGCTGAAAACGTTACCCCGTAAAGGTTCCGCCATACTGGCAGAGGCCGGAACGGAGAACGCAGGTTTGGTTGATATTGGTAATGGTTTGGCATGTGCATTTAAGATTGAATCGCACAACCACCCTTGTGCTGTTGAACCCTACCAGGGTGCTGCAACAGGAGTAGGTGGTATTAATCGCGATATTTTCACCATGGGCGCACGCCCGGTCGCCCAGCTAAACTCATTTCGTTTTGGCAATCTTAAACTCGATAGAACCCGCTGGTTAATTAAAGGTGTGGTTAAGGGTGTAGGCGATTATGGCAATGCCTTTGGAATTCCCGTACTGGCTGGCGAGGTGTTTTTCGACGATTCATTCAACATGAACCCCTTGGTAAATGCCATGTCGGTGGGGGTGGTTGAGAAGGATAAGGTGATTTCTGCTGTATCTAAGGGTAAGGGCAATCCGATTTACATTGTTGGTTCAGCCACCGGAAAGGATGGCATTCATGGTGCTACATTTGCATCGGCCGACATAACCGAGGATTCGGCGGAGGATATACCCTCCATTCAGGTTGGTGATCCGTTTCAGGAAAAAATCCTACTTGAGGCGACCCAGGAGGTAATTCGAACTGGCGCACTGGTGGGCATGCAGGATATGGGCGCTGCCGGAATCATTTGCTCCACCTCGGAAATGTCTGCGAAAGGTGGACATGGCATGCGAGTCGATTTGGATAAGGTGCCTCTGCGACAAAAGAATATGGAAGCATGGGAAATTCTGCTGTCCGAATCGCAGGAGCGAATGCTCATGGTGGTTCAAAAAGGACGCGAGGCCGATGTTGAGGCAGTTCTGAACAAGTGGGATATTAGTTATGCCATTATTGGCGAGGTAACTGAGGGCGGTACCCTTGAATTTTACTACCATGGCGAGCTGGTTGCTAAGGTTCCAGCATCATCGTTAGTGCTTGGTGGCGGTGCACCGGTTTATGACCGGGAATACCATGAGCCCGCTTACTATAAGGAATACAAAAAGTTTGATATTAATAAGATTCCCGAACCAACCGATTTAATCGAGGTTGCCCGGTTCCTTGTTGCTCACCCCAATATTGCCTCAAAGCGATGGGTTTACGAGCAGTATGATACCATGATTGGCACAGGGAATATGACCACCAACTTCCCTTCCGATGCCGGGGTTTACAACCTTAAAGGAACCAATAAGGCTCTTGTAATGACTGTTGATTGCAATTCGCGTTACGTTAAGGCCGACCCCATGATTGGAGCCATGATTGCTGTTTCTGAGGCAGCCCGAAATATCTCGTGCACAGGCGCTCAACCCTTAGCCATTACTAACTGCCTAAACTTTGGCAACCCTTATAACCCTGAGGTTTACTGGCAATTTGTTCAGGCTGTTAAGGGAATGGGTGCTGCCTGTGAAAAGTTCGACACCCCAGTTACCGGCGGTAATGTTAGTTTTTACAACCAAGCATCGATTGGTGGCAAGGAGGAAGCCGTTTTCCCAACCCCAACTATTGGCATGATTGGTTTGCTCGAAAATAAGAATCATCATACAACGCTGGCTTTCAAGGAGAAGGGGCATATGATTTACCTGATTGGAAAGTCAGTAAACGATATTGCCTCGTCCGAGTACCTGTACAGCTACCACGGGGTTAAGGAGTCGCCTGCTACTTATTTTAACCTTGAGGAGGAGTACGAGGTTCAACGTGTGGTTCGCGAACTTATTGCGCGTAACCTGATTCAATCGGCACACGATGTTTCTGATGGCGGACTGTTTATCGCGCTTCTCGAAAGCGCCATGCCTCGCAATTTAGGCTTCGATATCACTACCGATGCCGAAATTCGTACCGATGCCTTCCTGTTTGGTGAGGCTCAAGGCCGTATTGTGGTTTCGGTGTCGTCTTCGCGCGAAACCCAATTTATTGACTTTATGGTGGCCAGCAAGGTGACCTTCTCAACCCTTGGCCATGTTACCAAGTCCGAAATTCGAATCGATGACGTATCGTTTGGCTTTGTTGCAGATTTGAAGAAAATCTATGATACATCCCTTGAGCAGCTGATAAATGGGTAAAACGCCAAATCCTTTTGTCGATAAAAGTACCAGCAGCGTTGCGGCGATGTTTAACAGCATTGCCCCTAGTTACGATTTCCTTAACCATTTGCTTAGCCTTGGCATTGACAAGCTTTGGAGGCGAAGGCTTGTAAAAAGGCTGCTACGTAATAATCCCGAAATGGTTTTGGATGTAGCAACCGGAACTGCCGACCTTGCATTGGTTATGGCTAAACAATCCCCTACTGTTAGGATTGTAGGTATCGATATCTCTGAATCGATGCTTGCCATTGGTATGGTGAAGATAAAAAAAATGAAGTTTCTGGAGCGCATTACCCTTAAAAAGGCTTCGGCACTCTGTATTCCCTCACCCGATAACCATTTCGATGCCGCCATGGTTGCATTTGGCGTCCGCAATTTTCAGGACTTAGCCCAAGGGCTAAAGGAGATTTGTCGTGTGCTTAAACCCGGCGGTGAACTGGGGGTTTTGGAATTCTCCATGCCCCGCCACTGCCCATTTAATGCTTTATATCGATTTTACTTTTTGCGATTCCTCCCATGGATAGGGGGTAAGGTGTCGGGGAATCGGCATGCTTATACCTATCTTCCTGAATCGGTGCTTACTTTCCCACAGGGTGAAGTTTTTGCACAAATACTTATGTCCTCGGGTTTTATCGATGTGGAAATCAGGGTTAAAACCTTTGGGATAGCCACGATTTATATTGCGAACAAGAAAAATCAATAATATTTTTAACTGGTTACCGTTTAATCAGTGTAGTTACTAAAACCGTGAATCGCACTTGAAACGTTTTTTTGCATTACTATTACTTTGTTTATTAGTAGTTGGCAACATATTTGGTCAGTATAAGCGACCCACATTGCTTAACGATCCCGACTACGACGTAGGGAAACCGCTAAGGTTTGGTTTCTCTATTGGTGTCAACGTAATGGATTTTGATGCCAATAACCGAACCGCTCAATTCAATGCCGATGGTTCAAAGTACTTTGCAGAGGTAACCCATATTTCTGCTGGCTTAAACGTGAATGCCATTGGCGACCTCCGTATTGCCCGCGATATTCATCTTCGTTTTCTACCTGGCTATTCTTTTGGCCAGCGCGATGTTAATTTTTTTAAGGTAGATGCCGACAGTAGCGTTTCGCTGGCTACAACCATGAAGATGGAATCGAACTTCATCGATTTGCCTGTTGGAATAAAGTTCTTGTCGGAGCGCAACAGTAATGTCCGCCCCTACCTGTACATGGGAGCTGACGTTAGAATTGATTTAGCCGCATATAAGCGCCTCAAGGTTGAAAAGGGTGTTTTGCTTAGGCTACAAAAGCTCGACTACTACTATGAGGTTGGCTTTGGTATCGATTTCTTTCTCCAATACTTTAAGTTTTCGACCGAGATTAAGTGGTCAGCTGGCTTGCTTAATATGTTATCGAGCGATTATGTTGATGAGGGAAAGATTTACCACGATGCCCTAGGTAGTTTAAGATCAAAGTTCCTGATTGTTTCGTTCCACTTCGAGTAGGTTTAAGCCTTCAGCCCATATTTCACTTAATGCTTTTTAAGAGTTTTTCCGCACCACATGACATATCTCTTTTGTATTAAGGCACGATGAGGCGGCAAATGAAATAGCAGTTATTAGGAGCAATTGCACGGAAAATTGATATACCAACCGATTCAATTCGGCATTACTACATAACCCGCAAATCAATTGATGCCCGTAAGGGTAAGGTTCTGGTTAACCTTGGCGTTAGGGTTTTTATTAGCAAGGAAAAGATTATTGATGAACGACCGGTTTTCAATTAGACTGATGTTTGTAATGCATCCCTGTTATTATTGTTGGGGCGGGTCCAGCAGGATTATTTGCTGCATTAAGGTTAATTGAGCTTGGTTTAAACTAATTGTAATTGAGCGTGGTAAATCGGTAAGCAATCGTAAGCGCGATATAGCTAGGCTAAACCGGGAGCATCAACTTAATCCTGATTCAAATTACGCCTTTGGCGAAGGGGGGGGCTGGTTATGCCGGTGGCTTAGTGCCATCGGCGTTGGGCAGAATTATTGCAGCAGAGGCGGTTGCCTGGGACCTGCAGAAAAGGAAATGTTTGGAGTGTTGGCTTTCTTCTGGGTTCTGCTGTTATTGAGAGTAAGGGGACTTAGGGATTTGAATGTCCCTTGAATTCCGATAGTATTATGGCTGTAGCCATGGCTACATTCAACGATTCTACTTTCTGGCGACCCGTAGCGAATGTTGGTATGTGTATACGATGTGTAATTAGCTTTTCAGCAGCAGGGCTGATGCCGTTACCCTCATTACCCATCACAATGATGCCTGTGCGTTCTTTCTTTGCCTTGTAAATATTTTCACCATCCATACATGCCCCAAAAATTGGGCAGTTAACAGTGTGCCGGCCAAGCCAGGTAATCAGGTCGGTATAATGAACCTTAACATAGGCAATGGCGCCCATGGTTGCCTGGATAGTTTTTGGGGCAAAAGCGTCGGCACATCCATGGGAGCAAACAATATTGTCAATCCCAAACCAATCAGCTAGCCTAATAATGGTACCCATGTTACCCGGGTCCTGAATGGTATCCAGAGCAAGAACCAGTTCTTTGCTTGGGTCAACTTCCAGGGTATATGTTGGGAACCGAACCACGGCAAGTACCGGGCTTGGTGTAACAAACCCGCTTATCCGTTCCATTTCGGATTGACTTACTATGTTTACCGGGCAATTTACATTTGTTACTAAATATTGCTCAGTGTGAAAAATTTCTTCAATTTCAAAGTTGCTAGCAATTAGCTCATCAACAAGTCTTGTACCTTCTGCTAAAAAAAGACCAAGTTCATTCCTGAATTTTTTCTGTTGTAGCGATTTTACCCTTTTAATGGTATTTTTTGATAACATCTACCTAAAATTTAGGACAAAATAAAACATTTTTCTAATATTATTAGCATTTTCAAAAATTCTTAGCATATCACAATCGAGCACTATTTTTGCCCTAATTTTGACGAATTTGGTCATTAATCAATAACTATTGCTGTAAAAAATGGGTGGCGAATTGCTGATATAATTACATTTGTATAATTCACAACATCTAACAATGATTAAGCCTGTGACTTTCAGCTTTCAGAAAATTAATCGGCCTTTAAGGTATGTACTGTATTTGTATTTACTGTTATTAGTTACAGGTTGTTCCGTAACCAAGCATGTGCCGGAGAATATGTACTTGCTTAACAATGTAGAGATAAAAACAAGTTCAAGGCAGGTAAAACCCGACGATTTATTACCATATGTGAAACAAAAGCCTAACAAGAAGATTTTGGGTTTCAGATTTCACCTAAGGGTTTACAGCCTATCAAATCCCCGAAAATCGGGTTGGATTAACACAGGGCTAAGAACCATTGGTGAGGATCCGGTGCTTTTCGATAGTATTGCAGTGTCGGGTAGTTCAAGAAACATCAAACTTTACCTTCAAAGTAAGGGCTACTATAATGCAGTGGTTAACGATTCGGTTTGGATTCATGGGAAAAAGGCCGATGTTTTTTATACCATCCATCCCAATTTGCCCTATAAGTTGAGGAGAGTTGGCTATTTCATTGAGAATACCTTAATCCGCCAGCTTGTGTTGGCCGATACCGTGAACCGGTTAATTAAAAGAAACGATTTGTTTGATGTGGATGTTCTCCAGGCCGAAAGGGAACGAATTGAAACAATGCTAAAACGAAATGGCTACTTCACATTTAATAAGAATTTCATAACATTTACTGCCGATACTAACTTCAGGAACAACCAGGTTGACCTTAACCTTATTATTAAAAATCCACTCCGAACCGATGAGAATGGAAAACTCAAACCCATTTGGTTTAAGCGATACAAGTTTGAGAATATTTACATTTATCCGAGCTACGACCCATTCAGGTTTAGCTCATACCGTGATAATGGTGAGCTTGATACAATCACCAGGGCTGGCGTGTACTTTGTTTTTCACCAGAATCCCGGTGTGAAGCTCGATGTAATTGAGTCATTTAACCAGTTAAAGCCTAACGAAATGTATTCGGTTGACCAAGTCAACAGAACGCAGCAGAATCTAAGTCAAATTAGGTTATTTAAGTTTGTCAATATCGAGCTGGAAGAAGTAGAAGCAAAGGATAAAACTGGTGAAATCGATTTCTCGGATATTGATACCAGTTATGTATCGGAAGAGTTTGGGTACCTTAATTGTTATGTTCAGCTAGTTCCGCATACTTTGCAAAGCTATCAGGTTGAGCTTGTTGGTACAAATACAAGTGGTTCGCTTGGCGCTGAGGGCACATTAAACTATCAGCATAAAAACCTATTTAAAGGTGCAGAGGTATTTGATATTAAATTCCGAGGACTTGTTGAAACCGCTCAGCAAAAAATCAACCTGAATAATACCCTTGAACTTGGCGGTTCAATGGGTCTAACTACTCCGAAGTACATCGGACCTTACACTTCGCATGTAAGAGTTGATAAATATGCCCCTAGCACACAGCTTACTGCTTCGTACAGCTATCAGCGGCGCCCTGAGTACACCCGGATGATAGCCGGGTTGCAGTTCGGGTATGTTTGGAAAAGCTCTCGCTTTATGCTACACACCCTAAACCCAATCGAGTTAAATGCCATTTCAATTCAAAAGATTAACCCCGAATTTCAGGCCCAGATTGATACCACCTTTCTTAAATACAGCTACATAAGCCAAATTGTAACGGTTTCAAGCTACAACCTGATTTACAGCAACCAAAATGTTAAAAAAGCCAGCAATTACAGTTACATTCGCTTTAATATAGAACTTTCGGGGAACGCCCTTCAAGCCATATCGAAATTCAGCGATAGGCCAAAAAACTCAAACGGGGCGTATACATTCTTCGATACCGAATTCTCACAATTTGTCAGGAGCGATATAAATCTTACATACCACCAGGTTGCCGATGATAACAATTCCTTTGCATATCGTTTGTACATTGGGGTTGGTTATCCTTATGGTAACTCACGAGCGTTACCTTTTGAAAAGCGATTCTTTACAGGTGGTGCCAATGGTGTACGAGCATGGCAGGCGCGCTCATTAGGCCCGGGCTCATACTATCAACCCGCTGAGCGCTTCTCAAATCGCACTGCCGATATTAAGCTCGAAGCAAATTTTGAGTACCGCTTCCGTATGGTTTGGAAGCTGGAAGGGGCTATGTTTATCGATTTTGGCAACATTTGGTCGATGCCCGGACTTGACGATAGACCAGGGGCTACCTTTGAATGGAATAAATTCTATGAGCAGATTGCTATTGGTAGCGGATTGGGAATAAGGATGAATTTGGGTTTCTTTATTTTGCGAACCGATTTTGGTTATAAGATTTTCGATCCGGCAATAAATCCCAATGAGCCATACAACCCCTGGGTTCCCCTTAATCGAAAATTTAACATCAGCGATATAACCTTTAACTTTGGTATTGGATATCCCTTTTAGCGTTGCCCTACTTGACTTAAATCAATATTTATTGTAGGTTTGTATAGAACCGATAAAATTTTACACCTATGAACTACGATAAAATAGTTGAGTTGCTTGGCGATAACGCCAATTATCTTCTTGAACATAAGTGTAATACTGTGTCAAAGGAGATGCTTCACCTTCCAGGGCCCGATTTCATGGAGCGTGTGGTTTACCACAGCAACCGATCACCACAGGTAATGCGAAGTTTGCAGGCTATGTTCACCCATGGACGCTTGGCTGGTACAGGATACCTGTCAATCTTACCTGTTGATCAGGGAATTGAACATAGTGCAGGTGCATCATTCGCCCCAAACCCTATTTACTTTGACCCTGAGAACATTGTAAAGTTGGCCATCGAGGGTGGTGCTAATGCCGTTGCATCAACATTTGGGGTGTTGGCCTCGGTAGCTCGAAAATATGCTCACCGCATTCCTTTTATTGTAAAGATTAACCATAACGAGTTGCTTACCTATCCCAATAAGTACGATCAGATTATGTTTGGATCGGTTGATGAGGCATGGAACCTGGGTGCAGTAGCAATTGGGGCTACCATATATTTTGGTTCCGAGGAGAGCAACCGCCAAATTATTGAGGTTGCACAAGCTTTTGAACGTGCCCATAAGCTGGGAATGGCCACCGTTCTTTGGTGCTACCTGCGAAACAGTGGGTTTAAAAAAGATGGCGTGGACTACCATGTGGCTGCCGATTTAACCAGTCAAGCAAACCATTTGGGTGTAACCATTCAGGCCGATATTATTAAGCAGAAAGCCCCAGAGAATAATGGTGGGTTTAAAGCCATTAACTTCGGGAAAACCCACGATAAGGTTTACTCCCAGCTAACTACCGATCATCCCATTGATTTGACTCGTTACCAGGTGGTAGGTTGCTACAACGGCCGAACTGGTTTAATTAATTCGGGGGGAGCTTCCTCGGGAGCAAGCGATCTGGCTGAAGCTGTTTATACGGCTGTGGTTAACAAGCGCGCCGGCGGTATGGGACTTATTAGCGGCCGTAAGGCTTTCCAACGACCTATGGACGAGGGCGTCAAAATCCTGAATGCCATTCAAGATGTTTACCTTGAAAGTAAAATTGACTTAGCATAGAAAATATTATACAAAAAACTAAGCCCATTTCGATACCCGGATGGGCTTTTTTAATACTAACGCTTGTTTTAGTGTCCATTTTTTTCCAAATTGGTGCGCCAAAAATTTTAAACTAAACCTAAACTCTAAACCTATGTCAGTTTCAAGTAATCGCGATAGTTTTGGAAGCAAATTTGGTATTATAGCTACTGCTGTAGGATCGGCAGTAGGATTAGGAAACATTTGGAAATTTCCATATATAACAGGACAGAATGGAGGCGGAGCTTTTTTGCTTATTTACATTCTATTCGTGTTCCTTCTGGGAATCCCTGTCATGATCTCTGAATTTTCAATAGGCAGACGTGGTCAGCGAAATGTATTTGGTTCATTTAAGGCAATTTCGCCTGGCACGCCATGGTATTTTGTTGGGATAATAGGTGTGGTGGCCGCTTTTGTAATTTTATCGTTTTATAGCGCTGTGGCTGGATGGACCTTGCAGTACATCTTAAAATCAATTACTATAGGATTTGGCAACCAATCCACTCAGCAGCTAGGTGATGCTTTTCAAAACTTTCTTGTACATCCCATTCGCCCTATTATATGGCAGCTAGTATTTATGGCTCTTACAGCATACATTGTAATAGGAGGAATAAAAAATGGAATTGAGAAATATAACAAGTTCTTAATGCCCTTGCTTGTTATTTTTCTTATGATACTGTGTGTAAGATCTGTTACATTACCCAGTGCGTCAAAAGGACTAGCATTCCTGTTTAAGCCCGACTTTTCCAAGGTGACCATTAAGACTGTTCTATTTGCCATGGGGCAGGCTTTTTTCTCCCTTAGCCTTGGCATGGGGACTTTAATAACTTACGCTTCATACTTCCGAAAAACTGACAATTTAGGTAGAACTGCTTTAAACGTTTCACTAGCCGATACATTTATTGCTGTTTTAGCAGGAGTAGTAATATTTCCTGCTGTATTTGCTTTCAACATTGAAACTACTGCAGGTCCAAGTCTTGTTTTTATAACCTTACCCGAAATTTTTAGCCATATTCCACTAGGAAACCTTTTTGGATTAATTTTTTTCATTCTGCTTGCGGTTGCAGCATTAACTTCAACAGTATCGGTGCTCGAAGTGGTTGTGGCATTTTTCTCCGAGGAGTTGCGTATCACTCGCCTTAAGGCAACCATTTTAGCTTCGGTATCCATATCGGCATTGGGTGTTTTAGCATCACTGTCGTTTGGGCCTTTGAGCAATTTCAGGCTCTCAGGCAAAACCATTTTCGATATGCTCGATTTTCTGGCCTCTAACATCTTATTACCACTTGGAGGTATGCTAATAGTGATTTTTGTGGGGTGGTATCTTAAAAAATCGACATTGTACGACGAGATTTCAAATGGAGGAAAGCTAAAGGCAAGTTACTTCCCTATTTACCGTTTTATAGTTCGTTTTATAGCGCCCTTAGCCATAGCTGCTATTTTTATCTATTCAGTATTTTACGGTTCGCTTGGATAGGTTAGGGAAATGGATGAACTAATAAATTCCATATTTGAGCCACTGGTCAGGGTGCTATCGGACTTTCTATTTTGGGATCCCTTTAGAGCTTTTGGGGTTGATATAGGTTTTAGGTTCCCCTTAGTAGTAATGTGGCTCATGGTTTGGGGAGTTTATTTTACTTTCCGAATGGGATTTATCAACTTGCGGGCTTTTTGGCACTCTATTCTAATTACCTCGGGCAGGCTCGATAAGAATAGTAAAAAGGGTGAGGTTTCCCATTTTCAAGCACTATCAACCGCTCTTTCAGCAACTATTGGGCTTGGTAACATTGCGGGCGTTGCAATTGCCATAAGCGTTGGGGGGCCCGGAGCAACATTCTGGATGATAATGGCTGGCTTGCTGGGAATGTCGCTTAAGTTTACCGAGTGTACGCTGGGACAAAAGTATAGAGTGATTGATCCTATGGGTAGGGTATCGGGTGGCCCCATGTATTACTTGAGCCAAGGGCTTGCTAAGCGTAACATGACAACTTTAGGTAAGATATTAGCCTTAACATTTCCGGTTTTAGTAATTGGAGCATCGTTTGGTGGAGGAAATATGTTTCAGGCCAATCAGGCTTTTTCACAAATGGCTCTTATCATACCATGGCTAAATGGTAAAGGAACCTATTTTGGTATTGTTCTGGCTTTTTTTGTAGGATTAGTTGTTTTGGGTGGTATAAAGAGCATTGCCAGTGTGGCATCGCGTATAGTTCCTTTCATGGCAATCCTGTACATCTCTGCATCGCTGGTAATAATTTTTCTTAATATTTCTAAGGTGGGAGACGTTTTTCAGGTAATTCTTGAGCAGGCTTTTGGCTTAAAACCCCTTGCTGGTGGGTTTTTTGGTGCATTCATCATAGGGTTTCAACGTGGAGCTTTTTCCAACGAGGCTGGCATTGGCTCTGCCTCTATTGCACACTCAACTGCCCGAACCGATGAACCCGTTAGCGAGGGCATTGTTGCTTTACTTGAACCATTCATCGATACTGTGGTGGTATGCACCATGACCGCTTTAGTAATAAATTTTGCCGGCTTAGCTGATGGTAATTCCGGCTTACAGGGTGCCCAGCTGACTTCGGCAGCTTTTGCTACAGTTTTGCCATGGTTCCCTTACCTACTTGCTATTGCTATCTTACTCTTTGCGTTTTCCACTATGATTAGCTGGTCATACTATGGTCTCAAAGGCTTTAACTACCTTTTTGAGAAACGTTTGAACGGGATTATTCCTGTACCTGAGGCATCTACCAAGCTATACTACATCATTTTTTTACTTTGTATTGTTGTGGGTAGCGCTTCGAACCTTTGGGCTGTCATGGATTTTTCCGATATGATGATCTTAGGGATGGCTTTCCCAAACATTCTTGGAATGATTTTTATGGCTAAAGAGGTACGGGCCGATTTGGATAGTTACTGGAAAAGGTGGAAGACTGGGGTGTTGTATAGGTAGCCAAAAACTATTGCTCCATTCATCAATTTTCACGACATTTGGTATTGGAACTAATCGCTAGCCATGAAGCAGGTTTGGGGTAACGTAAAAAGTTTCTTATATTTTTCAAGGGGCGAACGCAATGGAACCTTTGTTCTGGTTCTTGCACTTTTGCTCTTAACCGCGGTTTCATACCTGTACAAAAAGTATTTCGATGTTATTACTCCTCCCGATCCTATGATTGTCCAAAAAGCCGATAGCTTCTTTTTAGCCCTCCAGTACCATGAACCTGATAAAGCTATTGAGCCCCCTTCAGGGATAGAGGCCGAGAGGGAATTGCCCCAAACCCCAAAATCATTTTTATTTGATCCCAACACGGTTAGTCTTGACAGCCTAATGGAATTGGGGTTAAGCCGAAAGCAAGCCGAGGTATTTGTTAAGTATAGGCTTAAGGGTGGGCGTTTCAGGACTCCTGATGATATCGATAAAATTTTTGTTATCGATTCGGCTACAAAATCGAGGCTAAAGCCGTTGGTTCGTATAGTTCCATTTACCGATACCATTCGCCATGAGAGGGTTGTTGGTTCTAAACCCATTTATGTTGAACTCAATAGCGCCGACACCCTCTCGTTGTTAAAACTTAAAGGTATAGGGAGTGCCTACGCAAAGCGAATTGTGGGCTACAGAAACTTACTCGGTGGATTTTACAGTGTTGAACAGCTTGGCGAGGTTTATGGATTTACTCCGCAACTGGTTGATCAGCTTAGGCAGAATATCTTTATCGACACTACTCGTATTCGAAAAATCAATTTGAATCTGATTAAGTATGAAGACTTGAGAACCCATCCCTATGTAAACGATTATCAGGCTAAAGCAATTATTTACTACCGCTCACAAAAAGGGAACATTAAAACACTTGATGAGTTATGGCAGAACAAGCTCTTACCCCGCGAACGGTTCGAAAAGCTAAAACATTACCTTGATTTATAGTGAAGTTGAAACTTCATAAACAATTGGAATAATTTCCACAAAAAAAGGCTAAAATTTTTTGTATTAAAATCAAAACATTATAATTTTGCAGCTCATAAAATTCGATAAACATGATTATAGTACCAGTTAAAGAAGGCGAAAATATTGAAAGAGCTCTAAAAAAATTCAAGCGTAAGTTTGAAAAAACCGGTATTATGAGGGAGTTACGTGCTCGTCAGGCTTACGTTAAACCTTCGGTTGCTCGTAGGGAGCAAATCAAAAGAGCCATTTACATTCAGAAGTTACAGCAGCAGGAAGAGTAGAAGCTGATGTTCAGTTGAATGCATGATCAGGCTATTTTTGCCTGATTTTTTTTTGCTTTTTGGCAAAAAATAACTATATTGCATTCAATGGATATGCTGGCCTCATTTCTTAAATACCTTGATATAGAGAAGGGTTACTCATCGCACACCATACGTTCGTATGGCGATGATTTACATTCATTCTTTAGCTTTGCAGGAATCAATCCTGCGAATACTGGTAGTTTAGAACACATTAACCACAGGGCCGTTAGGGCATGGATGTCGAGTTTAGTTAGCCGGGGCCTATCAACCCGTTCGGTTAATCGTAAACTTTCATCGCTTCGTACTTTCTTTAAATACTTATTACGCGAAGGCGTAATAGCTAATAATCCCATGAAACGTGTGGTTTCGCCAAAAACCAGCAAGCGTTTGCCTGAATTTGTCCCTGAAGCCGATATGGCAAAGCTCAATACCGACGACCTGTTTGGCGATGATTTTGAGGGCTTACGTAACCGGCTTATAATAACCATGTTCTATTTTACTGGTATGCGTCTATCGGAATTAGTTGGGCTTACTCTCCAATCGGTCAATTTGGATGCAATGACCATTAAGGTATTGGGCAAGGGGAGCAAGGAGCGAATTATTCCCATTCACCCGGAACTTAAAGATTTAGTTGTGGAGTACCTTGAGGAACGAAACAAAAAATTTTCCGATACTGAAAGTTTTTTTGTTACATCAAAAGGTAAACCGGTTTACCCAAAACTCGTATACAGATTAGTAAACTTCTATTTAACCTTGATTACACCATTGCAAAAACGGAGCCCCCATGTGTTGCGGCACAGTTTTGCCACCCATTTACTCAACAAGGGAGCCGATTTGAATGTCATTAAGGAACTGTTAGGCCATTCAAGCCTACTGGCTACCCAGGTGTACACCCACAGCACATTCGAAAAACTAAGAAACAACTATAACCAGGCTCATCCACGAGCCTAAAACCAAAAAGGAGGGTTTAGTATGAACATTAAAATTCAATCCATCAAGTTTGATGCTGACAGAAAGCTTCTCGATTACATTGAGAAGAAAGCCGCAAAACTTGAGCGCTATTTCGACAACATTGTGGAAACAGAGGTTTTTCTAAAGTTGGAAAATAGCCAGGACATGGAAAATAAGGTTGTGGAATTTCGTCTTAAAGTACCTGGCAACGATTTGTTTGCTCAACGCAAAGGGAAAACCTTTGAAGAGGCTACCGACCTATGTATTGATGTGCTGAAAGGTCAAGTTAAAAAGTTTAAGGAAAAACTGAGAGGGGTATAGCAAATCCCCAATAATAGACTAAAAATAAAGCAGATGAAGCCCGAATGGGCTTCATTTTTTACTGTATGGTTCATGACAGGTATATGGATTATGAAAATTGTGCTAAAAAAGGTTTCATAAAAAGATAAAAATTTTTGCAGATAATTAAAATTGTTATACATTTGCAATCCGATTTCGGGAGGTAAACGTTCCTTAAAATTGTGCAAAACACTTTGATTGCCGATGTAGCTCAGTTGGCCAGAGCAGCTGATTTGTAATCAGCTGGTCGGGGGTTCGAATCCCTCCATCGGCTCAAAGCAAAATAGGTTGGGGAGATACCAAAGTGGCCAACTGGGGCAGACTGTAAATCTGCTGGCTTATGCCTTCGTAGGTTCGATTCCTGCTCTCCCCACAAAACAGGGTTGACACCAGCCCTGCCAGGTTGGTGGCATGCGGGAGTAGCTCAGTCGGTAGAGCATCAGCCTTCCAAGCTGAGGGTCGCGGGTTCGAGTCTCGTCTCCCGCTCTACCTGTAAGCCGATGTAGCTCAGGGGGTAGAGCACTTCCTTGGTAAGGAAGGGGTCACGAGTTCAATTCTCGTCATCGGCTCAAATTTTATGTTTAATTAAGACAATCAAGTTTTTAATACTAATTTAAATTAATACCAGAAAACTATGGCTAAAGAAAAATTTGATAGGTCGAAAGCGCACGTGAACATCGGTACCATTGGTCACGTTGACCATGGTAAGACTACCCTTACCGCTGCCATTACTCAAATTCTTGCAGGGAAAGGGTTATCAGAGTACCGCTCATTCGACTCTATCGACAATGCTCCTGAAGAAAAAGAGCGCGGTATTACCATTAACACTGCTCACGTTGAGTATCAAACTGAGAACCGTCACTACGCTCACGTTGACTGCCCTGGCCACGCCGACTATGTTAAGAACATGGTTACTGGTGCTGCTCAGATGGACGGTGCTATCCTCGTTGTAGCCGCTACCGATGGCCCCATGCCTCAAACCCGTGAGCACATCCTTCTCGCTCGTCAGGTAAACGTTCCAAGGATCGTTGTGTTCCTGAACAAGTGCGACATGGTTGACGATGCCGAAATGCTCGACCTCGTTGAAATGGAAGTACGTGAGCTCTTGAGCTTCTACCAGTTCGATGGCGATAACGTACCCGTTATTCGTGGTTCTGCACTTGGTGCCCTAAACGGTGAACCACAGTGGGTTGAAAAGGTAATGGAACTCATGAACGCTGTTGATGAGTATATTCCTATACCTCCTCGTGACAACGAAAAGCCTTTCCTAATGCCTGTTGAGGACGTATTCTCAATCACTGGTCGTGGTACTGTTGCTACCGGTAGAATTGAAACTGGTGTTATCCACACTGGCGACGAAGTTGAAATCGTAGGTTTAACCAACGACAAGCCTATGAAATCGGTAGTAACCGGTGTTGAAATGTTCCGTAAGATCCTTGACCAGGGTGAAGCTGGCGACAACGTAGGTCTGCTACTTCGTGGTATTGACAAGAAGGATATCAAGCGCGGTATGGTTATTGCAAAACCAGGCTCAATTACTCCTCATACCAAGTTTAAGGCTGAGATCTACGTTTTGAAGAAAGAAGAAGGAGGCCGTCACACTCCTTTCCACAACCACTACCGTCCTCAGTTCTACCTACGTACCCTCGACGTAACCGGTGAAATTATGCTTCCCGAAGGTGTTGAAATGGTAATGCCTGGCGATAATGTAACTATCACCGTTGAACTTATCTACCCAGTTGCTATCAACAAGAACCTCCGCTTTGCTATCCGCGAAGGTGGTAGGACCGTTGGTGCAGGTCAGGTAATTGACATTATTGAGTAATTCAATAAAATCCCGAACGGGTTCAACTGAGCCCGTTCAGTTTCTTACACGGGTGTAGCTCAATTGGTAGAGTAGTGGTCTCCAAAACCATTGGCTGGGAGTTCGAGTCTCTCCACCCGTGCTAAACTCAAACTGTTGACATGAAAATTACACAGTACTTGCACGACGTTTACACCGAGATGGTGCAAAAAGTTTCGTGGCCAACATGGAAAGAACTTCAGTCCAGTGCATTAATTGTTATGATTGCTTCCCTTTTAATCGCACTGGTTGTCTTCGTTATGGACTTCTCTTTCGAAAGATTGATGGAGTTCGTTTATCGTGTACTTAGCTAACAATAGAACGGCCTAGGAAGGAGCTGTAATGGAAGAGAATGTTAAAAAATGGTATGTTCTTAGGGCCATTAGTGGTAAGGAGAAGAAGGTAAAGGAGTTAGTAGAGAACGAGATTAAACGTTTGAATCTTGACGACTTTATCACTCAGGTTCTTATTCCTACTGAGAAAGTTTACCAGATTCGAAATGGCAAAAAGATCAGCAAGGAAAGGATCTACTACCCTGGCTACGTTCTTATTGAAGCTGCACTGGTAGGTGAAATCCCTCACATCCTACGAAACATTCCAAATGTCATAGGTTTTTTAGGTGACCCCAAAACCGGCGAACCAATTCCACTTCGCCAAGCCGAAGTTAACAGAATACTTGGCAAGGTTGATGAGTTGGTGGACAGTGAGGAAGAGTTGAATGTCCCATTCTACGTAGGTGAAGCCGTTAAAGTAATTGATGGTCCATTCAATTCCTTTTCTGGAGTAATTGAGGAGGTTAACGAAGAGAAGAAGAAGCTGAAGGTTATGGTGAAAATCTTCGGCCGCAAAACTCCACTGGAGTTAAGTTTTATGCAAGTTGAAAAGGAGTAATAATTAAAGAGCAAACGCACTATGGCTAAAGAAGTAGCTGGATTTATTAAACTCCAGATTAAAGGTGGTGCTGCTAACCCATCGCCACCCATTGGTCCTGCTCTTGGCTCCAAGGGGGTAAATATTATGGAGTTCTGCAAGCAATTCAATGCCAGAACTCAATCACAGGCAGGCAAAGTTCTACCTGTGGTTATAACATACTATACCGACAAATCGTTTGATTTTGTCGTAAAAACCCCGCCCGTAGCCGTAACCTTGCTTGAAATAACCAAGCAACAAAAGGGATCGGCAGAGCCCAACAGTAATAAAATTGCCTCTGTGACCTGGGAGCAAGTTCGTCAAATTGCCCAGGAAAAGATGCAGGATCTGAACTGTTTCACCATTGAATCGGCAATGAAGATGGTGGCAGGTACGGCCCGCAGCATGGGTATCACTGTTACCGGAGAGTTTCCGGGGAATTAACATTTAACCTCATTTGCGTAATGACTAAACTGACAAAAAACAGGAAGCTTGCTCTGTCGAAAATAGAGCCCGGTAAGACTTACAAGCTATCGGAAGCAGCCGCACTGTTGAAGGAAATTACATACACCAAGTTCGATGCATCGGTTGACATCGATGTTCGCCTTGGGGTTGACCCCCGTAAGGCCAACCAGATGGTTCGTGGTGTGGTAACCCTTCCGCATGGTACCGGAAAAAACGTTCGCGTTCTGGTACTCTGTACTCCAGATAAGGAGGAGGCTGCTCGCCAGGCTGGCGCCGACTACGTAGGCCTTGACGAATATATTGAGAAGATCAAGGGCGGATGGACCGATGTGGATGTGATTATTACCATGCCTTCGGTTATGGCTAAGTTAGGTCCTTTAGGACGTATTCTTGGCCCCCGCGGTTTGATGCCAAACCCCAAGAGTGGTACGGTTACCATTGAAGTTGAAAAGGCTGTTAAGGAGGTAAAGCAGGGTAAGATTGACTTTAAGGTTGACAAGTTTGGTATAGTCCACTCATCAATCGGAAAAATTTCATTCGAGCCTGACAAGATTGTTGATAACGCGCTTGAGTTTATCAATACCATCATTAAGCTCAAACCTACGTCGGCTAAAGGTACCTACATAAAGAGTGTGTACCTTTCCACTACCATGAGCCCCGGTATTGCTATTGACACCAAGTCGCTCACGGCTTCGAATTAATAACGTTTACACAGACCCAATTTGTTATGAGAAGGGAAGATAAAAACGCACTGATTGATAAGCTAACCGAGCAAATTAACCAGTACCCCCATTTTTACCTTACCGATACCTCGGAACTCAATGCAGAGGTAACCCACAAGTTACGAAAGACATGCTTTGAGAAACAGGTAAAACTGGTGGTTGTTAAAAATACATTGCTGAAAAAAGCCCTCGAGAAAAGTGGTAAAACCGATTTTTCTCCACTTTTTGAAACCTTGAAAGGGTCAACCTCAGTGATGTTTACCGAAACAGGTAATGTACCGGCTAAGCTTATCAAGGATTTTCGCAAGGCTCATCCAAAGCCTTTACTCAAGGCTGCCTATGTGGAAGAATCGATATATGTTGGCGAAAACCAACTCGACGTACTGGCCGCACTGAAGAGCAAGAACGAACTTATTGCCGATGTTATTGCTCTACTCCAGTCGCCCGCAAAGAACGTTATCGGTTCGCTACAATCCGGCAGTCAAAAACTATCGGGTGTTATCAAAACACTCTCCGAAAGAGAAAAGTAAAAATTATTTTGAGAACAAATTAAACACTTACTAGAATGGCAGATCTTAGAAAATTTGCAGAAGATTTGGTTAACCTCTCAGTAAAGGAAGTTAACGAATTGGCTAAAATACTCAAGGAAGAGTATGGCATTGAACCTGCTGCTGCAGCTGTAGCCGTTGCTGCACCCGCTGCTGGTGGCGAAGGTGCTGCTGTTGCTGAAAAAACTCAGTTTGACGTTATTCTTAAGTCGGCTGGCGGTGCTAAATTACAGGTTGTTAAACTTGTAAAGGAACTTACTGGCCTTGGTCTAAAGGAAGCTAAAGATTTAGTTGATGCAGCTCCTAAGGCCGTTAAGGAAGGTATTTCTAAAGAAGAAGCTGAATCATTAAAAGCACAGCTTGAAGAGGCAGGAGCAGAAGTTGAACTTAAATAGTCCTAACCTATAGTGGTTCTAAGGTTTAGAATCTATCCTGATAGATTCTAAGCCTTTTCTTGTTATGTTTATTATATAGTTCAACCAATTCGTTCGCAATGTCTCAAAATAACACTAACAACGCACGTATCAATTTCTCCAAAACAAAGAGCCTATACGAGTATCCCGATTTTCTGGATATTCAGTTAAAGTCGTTTATGGAGTTCTTCAAGCTGGGTTCAACCCCCGAAGAGCGCAAGAACGAAGGCCTGTTCAAGGTGTTCCAGGAGAATTTTCCAATTACCGACACAAGGAACAATTTTGTTCTCGAATTTCTCGATTACTACGTTGATCCTCCCCGTTATTCCATAGTGGAATGCCTGGATAGAGGGTTAACCTATAGCCTACCACTAAAGGCAAAATTAAAGCTCTACTGTACCGATCCCGAGCATGAGGATTTCGATACGGTAGTTCAGGATGTATACCTGGGAACAATTCCCTACATGACACCCCGCGGTAGTTTTGTGATTAATGGAGCTGAACGGGTAGTGGTTTCGCAGCTTCATCGCTCGCCCGGTGTGTTCTTTGGCCAAAGCGTGCATCCTAACGGTACAAAACTTTACTCCGCACGCATTATCCCCTTCAAGGGATCGTGGATTGAGTTTGCCACCGACATCAATAACGTGATGTATGCATACATCGATCGTAAAAAGAAATTGCCTGTTACTACGCTTTTGCGTGCCATTGGTTTTGAGACCGATAAGGATATCCTACAAATATTCGACTTAGCTGAAGAGGTAAAGGTTTCAAAAGCCACTCTTACCAAGGTTGTGGGGCAGCGTTTGGCCGCTCGCGTTCTCAAGAGTTGGATTGAGGACTTTGTTGATGAAGATACCGGTGAGGTGGTTTCGATTGAACGTAACGAAGTTATTCTAGATCGCGAAACCGTTATTGAAAAGGACCACATCGATCTAATTATCGATTCCGGTGTTAAATCAATTCTTGTTCATAAAGAATCACAGAGCATTTCCGATTATGCCATAATCTATAATACGCTGCAAAAAGATCCTAGTAACTCTGAGAAAGAGGCTGTGGTTCACATTTACAGGCAGCTCCGTAACTCCGAACCACCCGATGAGGCTACCGCCCGCGACGTTATCGAAAAGCTTTTCTTTTCCGATAAGCGTTATGACCTGGGTGATGTAGGACGTTACCGTATCAATAAAAAGCTTAACCTGAGCACCTCCCCCGACATTAAGGTGCTAACCAAGGAAGATATCATTGAGATTATTAAATATCTCATTGAACTGGTTAACTCAAAGGCTGAGGTTGATGATATTGACCACCTAAGTAACCGTAGGGTGCGAACCGTAGGTGAACAGATGGCTGCTCAGTTTGGCGTTGGTTTAGCCCGTATGGCCAGAACCATCCGTGAACGTATGAATGTTCGCGATAACGAGGTGTTTACTCCTATCGATTTGATTAACTCAAAAACACTCTCTTCGGTTATCAACTCGTTCTTCGGAACAAACCAGCTTTCGCAGTTCATGGATCAGACCAACCCGTTGGCCGAAATGACCCATAAACGTCGTTTATCGGCACTTGGTCCCGGTGGTCTTACCCGCGAGAGAGCAGGCTTTGAGGTTCGCGACGTTCACTATACACACTACGGACGCCTTTGCCCCATTGAAACCCCTGAAGGTCCTAACATTGGTCTTATCTCATCGCTTTGCGTTTACGCAAAGATCAACGACCTTGGGTTTATTGAAACCCCTTACCGTAAGGTTGAGAATGGCAAAGTTGGCCTAACTAACAACGATGTTGTTTACCTAAGCGCCGAGGAAGAGGAAGCAAAAATTATTGCACAGGCAAACGCTCCCCTCACCGATGATGGTACCTTTGTAAACAACAGGGTAAAAGCCCGCTACGAGGGCGATTTCCCGTTGTCCGAAAGTGAATCGGTTGACCTAATGGACGTTGCTCCAAACCAGATAGCATCAATTGCAGCCTCACTTATTCCTTTCCTTGAGCACGACGATGCTAACCGTGCGCTCATGGGATCAAATATGATGCGACAAGCTGTGCCGCTACTCCAACCCGAAACCCCAATTGTTGGCACTGGCTTAGAGGGTCAGGTTGTTAAGGATAGCCGAACTCAGATTGTAGCAGAGGAGAATGGTGTTGTTGAGTATGTTGATGCCGACGAAATTGTTGTTCGCTACGATAAAACTGAGGAGGAGCTCTTTGTAAGCTTCGATCCCGAGATAAAGCGCTACAAACTACCTAAGTTCAAAAAAACCAACCAGAATACCTCCATTACACTTAAGCCTATTGTTTCAAAGGGACAACGTATTGTAAAAGGACAAGTCCTGACCGAAGGGTATGCCACAAGAGATGGAGAGTTGGCATTGGGTAGAAACCTTAAAGTTGCTTTCATGCCTTGGAAAGGATACAACTTTGAGGATGCGATTGTAATAAGCGAACGCTTGTTACGCGACGATGTGTTCACATCGATTCATGTTGATGAGTACATCCTTGAGGTACGCGATACCAAACGAGGTATGGAAGAACTTACCGCCGATATTCCTAACGTTTCCGAAGAGGCCACTAAGAACCTCGACGAAAACGGTATGATAAGGATTGGTGCTAATGTAGTTCCAGGCGATATTCTTATTGGTAAAATTACCCCAAAAGGAGAGTCGGATCCAACTCCTGAAGAGAAACTCTTAAGGGCTATCTTTGGCGATAAGGCTGGCGATGTTAAGGACGCCTCACTAAAGGCTTCGCCTTCGCTTTACGGGGTGGTTATCGATAAGATGCTATTCTCTCGTTCCATTAAGGATGGTAAGGAGGCTAAAAAGGCCAAGACTAGCGAGAAGGCATTACTTGAAAAGTTAGACAACGAGTTCAATAAGCAGGTTGCCGATTTGAAGAATCGTTTGGTTGACAAGCTGTTCTCTCTCGTAAATGGAAAAACCAGCCAGGGCGTTTACGACCACTTCGATACCGAAATCGTACCCCGAGGGGTTAAGTTCACCCAAAAAATCCTTTCGGAAATTGACTACATGAACGTAAACCCCAACAAGTGGACAACCGATAAGGCTAAGAACAAACTAATTAAAGCGGTAATAGAGAACTATATACTGAAGTGGAAGGAATACGATGCTGAATTCAAGCGGAAGAAGTTCAACGCAACAATTGGCGATGAGCTCCCTGCTGGAATAATGCAGCTGGCCAAGGTTTACATTGCCAAGAAACGTAAAATCACCGTAGGTGATAAAATGGCAGGTCGACACGGTAACAAGGGTATTGTAGCAAAAATTGTCCGCGATGAGGATATGCCATTCCTTGAGGATGGGACTCCAGTGGACATAGTGCTTAACCCCCTTGGTGTGCCCTCGCGTATGAACCTCGGACAGATATACGAAACCGTACTTGGATGGGCAGGCCAAAAGTTGGGCATTAAGTTCAGTACTCCCATTTTTGATGGTGCAACCCTTGAGGATATTACCAAGTACACCGATATGGCAGGACTGCCTCGCTTTGGTAGAACTTACCTTTACGATGGCGGTACAGGCGAAAGGTTTGACCAGCCTGCCACTGTAGGGGTTATTTACATGCTTAAACTCGGTCACATGGTTGACGATAAGATGCATGCCCGTTCCATTGGACCTTACTCACTTATTACTCAGCAACCCCTTGGTGGTAAGGCTCAGTTTGGTGGTCAGCGTTTTGGTGAAATGGAGGTATGGGCACTGGAAGCATTTGGCGCCTCGCACATCCTTCAGGAAATCCTTACCATTAAGTCCGACGATGTTGTAGGAAGAGCTAAAGCATACGAGTCGATAGTTAAGGGAGAACCAATGCCCGAACCAGGTATTCCTGAATCGCTTAACGTATTGCTGCATGAGCTCCGTGGTTTAGGCTTGAGTGTAGATTTGGATTAATCAATATGCCGTGAAAAGGGCATTTGCCCTTTCCCAATTGCATAACAAACTTATAATACGAATAATATGTCGTTCAGAAGGGAGAATAAGGTTAAAAGCAATTTTTCAAAAATCACCATAAGTTTAGCATCGCCCGAGGAGATTTTGGAGCGTTCAAGCGGTGAGGTGCTTAAACCTGAAACCATCAACTATAGAACATACAAACCCGAACGCGACGGTTTGTTCTGCGAACGCATTTTTGGACCTGTCAAGGACTACGAATGTCATTGCGGAAAGTACAAGCGTATCAGGTACAAGGGGATAGTTTGCGACCGATGTGGGGTAGAGGTTACCGAGAAGAAGGTACGCCGCGAACGTATGGGGCATATCAACCTTGTTGTTCCTGTTGCTCACATCTGGTATTTCCGCTCTCAACCAAACAAGATTGGGTACTTGTTAGGCCTACCTGCCAAAAAGCTCGATGCCATTATATACTACGAGCGTTACGTAGTTGTCAATCCGGGCATTAAGGCTGCCGATGGCATTAATCAGCTCGATTTTTTGACCGAGGAAGAATACCTCGATATCCTTGATACACTGCCAAAGGAAAACCAGTACCTCGACGATGATGACCCCAACAAGTTCATTGCAGCTATGGGGGCTGAGGCTCTTTACATGCTCCTGCAGCGCATTAACCTCGATGAACTCTCGTACGAGCTACGCCACAAGGCAAGCACTGAATCATCGCAGCAGCGCAAGAGCGAAGCTCTTAAAAGGTTGCAGGTAGTAGAGGCATTCCGCGAATCGGCCAATATAAACAAGCCTGAGTGGATGATTCTTAAGGTTATACCTGTTATTCCACCTGAACTCCGTCCTTTAGTACCCCTCGATGGCGGTCGTTTTGCCACATCGGACCTGAATGACCTTTACCGTAGGGTAATCATCAGGAATAACCGTTTGAAGAGGCTAATTGAGATAAAAGCTCCTGAGGTGATTTTACGTAACGAAAAACGTATGCTTCAGGAAGCAGCAGATTCGCTATTTGACAACTCACGCAAATCGAACGCTGTAAAAACCGAGGCTAATCGTCCTCTTAAATCGCTAAGCGATAGCCTTAAAGGTAAGCAGGGACGTTTCCGCCAAAACCTTTTGGGTAAGCGTGTTGACTATTCTGCACGTTCGGTTATAGTTGTTGGTCCGGAGTTAAAGATACACGAGTGCGGTTTGCCTAAGGATATGGCTGCTGAGCTTTACAAGCCTTTTGTAATCCGTAAACTTATTGAGAGGGGCATTGTAAAAACCGTAAAATCAGCCAAAAAGATAGTTGACAGGCGCGATCCTGTTGTATGGGATATTCTTGAGAATGTGATGACGGGCCATCCCGTTCTACTGAACCGTGCTCCAACCCTTCACAGACTTGGTATTCAGGCTTTCCAGCCCCGCCTTATTGAGGGTAAGGCCATTCAGCTCCACCCTCTGTCGTGTACTGCATTTAACGCCGACTTTGATGGTGACCAAATGGCTGTGCATTTACCCCTTGGGAATGAGGCCATTCTAGAAGCTCAGATACTCATGCTGGGTTCTCACAACATTTTGAACCCTGCAAACGGCGCCCCTATCACTGTACCTTCGCAGGACATGGTACTGGGGCTTTACTACATTACTAAACCCCGTAAGGGCGCTAAGGGCGAGGGAACAATTTTCTACTCACCCGAGGAGGTTATCATTGCTTACAATGAGAAAGCCATTGACCTGCATGCCATTATCAAGGTCAGGTTGAATACTTTGGACGAAAACGGTCAAACCAAACAGCAAATAATTGAAACTACGGTGGGACGCGTAATATTTAATCAGTACGTTCCTGCTGAGATGGGCTTCATTAATGAATTGCTGACCAAGAAATCGCTTCGCGATATCATTGGCAAGGTTCTTAAGAAGACCAGTGTGTCAAAAACCGCTCAATTCCTCGATGATATTAAGGATTTGGGTTACTACATGGCATTCAAGGGTGGCCTCTCTTTCAATATCGACGATGTTATCATCCCCGGCGAGAAAGCCGAATTGGTTGAAGAAGGATACGCACAGGTTGACGAGGTTATGGCCAACTATAACATGGGTCTCATAACCAACAACGAGCGTTATAACCAGATTATCGACATCTGGACACATACCAACGCCAAGTTGACTTTGATGTTGATGAAGAAGCTCTCCGAGGATAAGCAAGGCTTCAACTCCATTTACATGATGCTCGATTCCGGTGCACGTGGTTCTAAGGAGCAGATTCGTCAGCTTTGCGGTATGCGTGGTCTTATGGCTAAACCGCAAAAATCTGGGGCTACTACTCATGAGATTATTGAAAACCCAATTCTTTCAAACTTTAAGGAGGGATTGTCGGTACTTGAGTACTTCATCTCAACCCACGGTGCCCGTAAGGGTCTTGCCGATACGGCTCTTAAAACAGCCGACGCAGGTTACCTTACCCGTCGTTTGGTTGACGTATCGCAGGATGTAATCATTACAGAGAGAGACTGTGGTACACTTCGTGGGCTTGTGGCTACGGCCATCAAGAAGAACGAGGAAGTGGTTGAAACTCTTTACGAAAGAATTCTTGGTAGGACCACGGTACACGACGTATTCCATCCTCTAACCGGCGAACTAATTATTGCCGCCGGGGAAGAGATAACTGAGGAAATTGCAAAGGTCATAGAGGAATCACCCATAGAACAGGTTGAAATTCGTTCGGTACTTACTTGCGAATCGCGCAAGGGCGTTTGTGCCAAGTGCTACGGCCGCAACCTGGCAACCGGACGAATGGTTCAGAAGGGCGAGGCAGTTGGTGTTATTGCTGCTCAAAGTATTGGTGAGCCTGGTACTCAGCTTACACTGCGAACTTTCCACGTTGGGGGTACTGCCGGTAGCATCATATCAGACTCTAAGATTATTGCCCGTTTCGATGGTCGTGCCGAGATTGAAGAACTAAAAACAGTTCAACGTCAGGATGAAGGTGGCAACACTTACCCTATAGTTATTGGGCGTTTGGCCGAGATGCGGATTGTTGATACCAACACTGGAATCACCCTTTCCTCTAACAACGTACCTTACGGTTCAAAACTATACATCAATAATGGTGATACGGTAAAGAAAGGTCAGCTCATCTGCGAATGGGATCCTTGGAATGCCGTTATTATCTCCGAGGTTTCCGGTAAGGTTGGATTCGACGCTCTGATCAAAGAGGTAACATACCGCGAGGAAAGCGACGAGCAGACCGGTTACCGAGAGAAGGTGATCATTGAATCGCGCGATAAGAGCAAGAACCCTGCTGTAAAGATACTTTCCGATAATGAGGAAGTAATTAAGATTTATAACTTACCTGTTAGCGCTCACCTAACCGTTGAGGATGGTGCTACCATACAGGCAGGTGATATTCTGGCCAAGATTCCTCGTGCTGTTGGTAAAGCTGGTGACATCACCGGTGGTCTGCCACGTGTAGTTGAGCTATTTGAGGCTCGCAACCCATCTAACCCCGCCATTGTATCGGAAATCGACGGTGAGGTATCGTTCGGTAAGGTTAAACGCGGTAACCGCGAAATTAAGGTTACCTCAAAGACCGGTGAGGTTAAAAACTACCTAGTGCCCCTGTCGAAACAAATTCTTGTTCAGGAAAACGATTACGTGAAGGCTGGTACACCCCTTTCTAACGGAGCTATTACCCCTACCGATATTCTCGCTATCAAGGGGCCTACCGAAGTGCAGGAGTACATTGTTAATGAGATCCAGGAAGTATACCGTATGCAGGGTGTAAAGATCAACGATAAACACTTTGAGGTTATCGTTCGCCAGATGATGCGTAAGGTAGAAATCCTTGACCCGGGTGATACCCGCTTCCTTGAAGGACAGCTTGTTGACAAGTGGGAGTTCATTGAGGAAAACGACAATATCTTCGAAAAGAAGGTTGTTGTTGATCTGGGTGATGCAGCCCACCTGCGTCCGGGTATGATTATTACCGCCCGTCAGCTTCGCGATGAAAACTCAAAGTTGAAACGTAAGGATATGAAGCTGGTTGAGGCCCGCGATGCAGTTCCTGCAACATCCAATCAGGTTCTACAGGGTATAACCCGTGCTGCACTGCAAACCAACAGCTTTATGTCGGCTGCATCGTTCCAGGAAACCACCAAGGTGCTCAACGAAGCTGCTATTCGTGGTAAAATTGATACACTTGAGGGACTCAAAGAGAACGTTATTTGCGGTCATCTCATTCCAGCAGGTACTGGTCTCAGAGAGTTCGATAAGCTTGTGGTTTACTCAAAGGATGAACATCAACTTATTGAGAAATCAAAGAGTTCAACTGCTACTATTAAGTAAATCAAATAGATAAAAGGAAAGAGCCGGTGAACACCGGCTCTTTTTTTGAGCATAATCGTTAATTAGCAAACAAATTCATAACTTAGCTGTGTAAACATTAAACTATCTAGCCATGAATGATAAAGTAAATCCAATTAATATTGAGCTTAGCGACGAGGTGGCACAGGGTATTTACAGCAATCTTGCCATTATTACCCACTCATCGTCGGAGTTTATCATTGATTTTGTACGCATAATGCCCGGAATGCCCAAGGCACAGGTTAAAACCCGTATTATTCTAACCCCCGACCATGCCAAAAGGCTTTTATTAGCCCTACAAGATAATATGGCAAAGTTTGAGGCCAACATGGGTACAATTAAATTACCTGAAGGTAGCGAGGGAATGCCACCATTCCCCATGAATTTTGGAGGTAAAGGTGGTGAAGCGTAAAATACTTTTTTTGCCATGAACAGAGTTTTTACCATTACAATGGCTTTTGCTCTTGCTTTTGTTTCGTGTAACAAGAGCGATAGTTTAGTTGTACTATCACCGTCGGGCAAGGTGGCTATTACATTTCAGATTGATGGTAAAGGGCAACCCTCATACAGCTTGCTTTTTGACAAAAAAGCAATGATTAAACCTTCAACCCTGGGTTTTGAGTTTAGGGATATGCCTCCTTTATCGGAAAATATCAAGGTAGATAGTTTTAAAACCCAATCATTTAGCGAGAAATGGGAAATGCCCTGGGGCGATCAGCGATGGGTTGATATTACCTACAATGAGCTTAAAGTTTTCCTATCGGAAAGGAAATCGCCAAACCGGCATTTTGCAGTAACCTTTAGGGTTTTTAACGATGGTGTAGGCTTTCGTTATGAATTTCCTGAACAGCCAGGAATGGATAGTGTAATCATACTAGCTGAAAATACTAACTTCAATCTAGCTGACGATCATACTTGCTGGTGGCAACCCGGTGATTGGGATATCTATGAGCATCTATACCGGACAACCCCATTGAGCAAGATTGATGCTGTTAATAGCCAGAGTAAGACCCCCTTGGCCCAAACCTATATCCCTGAGAATGCAGTGAACACCCCTATAACCATGAAAACTTCCGATGGGGTTTACCTCTGCTTTCATGAGGCCGATGTAAATAACTATGCTGGTGCAACCCTAAGGGTCGATACGGTTAACCTATCGCTACAAACAGCGCTTGTTGGTAACGATTCTGGGGTAAAGGTTAAAACTAAAGTACCCTTCAATACCCCCTGGCGTACCATAATTATTACCGATAAGCCAGGTGACATTGTAACATCAAAGCTAATACTAAACCTTAACGAGCCCAACAAGATTGGTGATATATCGTGGTTTAAACCCATGAAGTATGTGGGCGTATGGTGGGAAATGCACCTCGGCAAAACGTCGTGGGATATGGCAAGCGGTAAGCATGGAGCTACAACGGCGAACGCAAAACGCTATATCGATTTTGCTGCACGCAATGGTATAAAAGGATTGCTGGTGGAGGGTTGGAATACCGGTTGGGAGCATTGGATAGGTTTTGATGACCGCGAGGGTATTTTTGATTTTGTTACTCCTTACCCCGACTATAATTTGAATGAAGTGGTGCGTTATGCCCAGAGTAAAGGGGTAAGCCTTATTATGCACCACGAAACCTCTGCTGCGCCACGCACCTATGAGCAGCAACTGGATACAGCTTATCGTTTGATGCAGAGTCTTGGTATTCAAATCGTAAAGACAGGGTATGTTGGTAAAATTATTCCTAAAGGCGAATACCATCAGGGACAATGGATGGTTAATCATTACCGTAGGGTGATTGAAACAGCTGCCAAATACCGCATTGCTGTTAATGCCCATGAGCCCTTTAAGGGCACTGGTGAGTGGCGAACCTATCCTAATGTTATTGCCCGCGAGAATTTTAGGGGACAGGAGTTTAATGCGTGGTCGGTTGATGGTGGAAATCCTCCTGAGCATCTTACCATACTTCCATTTACCGCACAGCTTGCCGGGCCAATGGATTATACTCCTGGTATCTTTAACATCAAGTTAAAACCCTATAAGCCTGATAATCAAGTTAATTCTACACTAGCCTACCAGTTAGCGCTTTACGTGGTAATTTATAGCCCCATCCAAATGGCTGCCGATTTGCCTGAGAACTACGAAGGGCATCCTGCCTTTCAGTTTATTCGCGATGTTGGGGTTGACTGGGAGCAATCCGTAGTATTGGAGGCTGCCATTGGCGATTATATTGCAATTGCCCGCGAAGAACGTAATACAGGACGTTGGTTCGTGGGCGCTATTACCGATGAGAATCCAAGAGACCTTTCACTCAAATTTGATTTTCTGAAACCTGATGTGAAATACAATGCTATATTTTATCTTGATGGCCCCGATGCGCATTGGGATAAAAATCCTACTTCGTATAGAGTTGAAACTCGTGAGGTAGATGGCAACACAGTTGTTAACCTGAAACTTGCACCTGGAGGGGGTGCAGCCATTTCAATATTCCCCATGTAAATCATGACAAAAAAGGCTGCCAAGTGCAGCCTTTTTGTTTACCTTTTTCTAAGATATCTTATAAAAAGAATAAGACCTATTATCGGGGCTAAAACTCCAAACAAATAACCTACCTTGTGTGATAACTGTAAGCCTTCTGGCGCAATTAATATGTAGTTGGTTACAACAGCAGTCATAAAAAGCGCTGGTATTAAGGTGATAACATATAACTTCTTTTTTTGTGTGAGATAAACTGTTATGGCCCAAAGAACCACAGTTGCCAAAACCTGATTGCTCCAAAACATATAGCGCCATATAATATCAAATTTTACCTGCGTTAAGGTAAACCCAATGGCAAAAAGTGGAAGGCTTACCATAATTCTGTTCCATACCTTTTTTTGTGGGAATCGTAAGAAATCGGCAACAATTAGCCGTGCACTCCTAAAAGCTGTATCGCCAGTGGTAATTGGTGCTGCTACAACTCCCAGAATGGCGAGTATGCCTCCAATAGTTCCCAAAGTGGTGCTTGATATTTCACGGATAATAATTGTAGCTTCGCCATTATAATCTGCAATGGCATTATTAAGCTGGTGAACCCCACCGTAAAAACTCATTCCTATTGCTGCCCATATTAGAGCTACTAAACCTTCGGTTACCATGGCACCGTAAAAAACTTTTCGTCCTTCCTTCTCGTTTTTAAGACATCGCGCCATCATAGGGCTTTGGGTTGAGTGGAATCCGCTAATTGCCCCACAGGAAATGGTGACAAAAAGCATTGGAAAAAGGGGATATTTATCGGCATTTGCTTTCATATTGTGAAAGTTAGTCCACAATTCGGGAATATCATGGATGTATCCACCGGTAAGTATTGCAAAAGTAATTCCAACCGCCATGATAATTAGGGCTAGTCCAAAAATGGGATAAAATCTACCTATGATTTTATCAATTGGCAGGAGGGTTGCTATAATGTAATACGCAAGGATAATAATAACCCAAACCATTTTACTCAGGTGCAAAGGGGTTACCGACGACAAAAGTGCTGCCGGCCCTGAAATAAAAGCGGCACCTACAAGAATCATTAGTATTAGGGTAAAACCGCGCATGAATTGTTTAATGCTTAACCCCAAATACTTACCAATGATTTCGGGGATACTCAGCCCGCCCATGCGGATTGATATCATACCCGAAAAGTAATCGTGAACTGCGCCACCTAAAATATTGCCAAGCACAATCCATAAAAATGCAACTGGTCCATAGGCAGCCCCAAGTACAGCCCCCACAATGGGGCCAAGGCCTGCAATGTTAAGAAACTGAATCAGGAATGCTTTCCACCATGGCATTGGGATATAGTCAACCCCATCTTGCATGCTGTAGGCGGGGGTTTGGTTTTGGCTGTTTGCCCCAAAAACACGCTCAACAAACCTACCATAAAAATAATAGCCCAGTAGTAGGCCTAATACTGCAAAAATGAATGAGTACATATCCTAAAATTTTTAGCCATAAAGATATTGATTTCCATAATTCCATGAATTACATCTTTTTGATAAGGTTTTGTTAATAAATAGGAGTTAATTGTTGAAAAGATAGGCTTGGTGTTTAAACATCATTTCAGGAGCCGCTTTACATTTGTAGCATTAAGTTGGTCCCTTATGGGTTAATAGGGAACCCGGTGAGAATCTGGGGCTATCCCCGTAGCTGTAAGCTCATTACTATTGTACCTTAAGTGTTTTGACCACTGTAACACAATGTGTTATGGGATGGTTTAAGGTATTGAGCAAGCCAGATGACCTGCCTGCTTAAACAGTTTCTTGTAGCTTTTGGGTGAAAGGCGAAAGAATATGGGTTATCCCTACTATTCTTTGGTTTTCTATTCGAGGCTACCATTTGTCGAAAATCACCGTTGCCATTTACGGGGCATTAAAGGCTGTGGGCAAGGGTTCTTGGTCCGTATGCCTAGGAGTTAACCTTTGAAGTAATTGATGAAATCAACAAACAAACTGTTCGGCCGCATGTTGAGCAGGTACAGGATATTGTAGAGCAAATCCTGATGAAGATTCAGCTACATGATGTGGCTAAAGCTTACATTATCTATCGTAAACAGCATGAACAGCTGAGGAATAGTAACGAGTTGTTTAGTAACCATAAAATTATTGATGATTATATCGACATTAACGATTGGCGGGTAAAAGAGAGTGCTAACTCATCCTATTTGCTTCAGGTTTTAAATCAATATATTACCACTACGATTTGCTCCCAGTATTGGCTCGAGAGGATATATCCGTCAGAGGTAACACAAGCATAAAGGAATGGCGATATTCATATTCATGATTTAGGCTTTTTGAGCGCGTATTGCGTTGGGTGGGATTTACAGGATTTGCTCTTATCGGGATTTAAAGGGGTGACCGGTAAGATTGAGAGCACTCCTGCAAAACATTTTAGGACAGCACTAGGGCAGATCACCAATTTTTTCTACACTTTACATGGCGAAGTTGCTGGTGCACAAGCTTTTGCAAACTTTGATACCTACTTGGCTCCATTAATTCATTACGATAATCTCTCCTATAAGAATGTTAAGCAGGCAATTCAAGAATTTCTTTTCAATTTAAATGTCCCCACTCGTGTTGGGTTTCAGACTCCATTTACCAATATTATGCTGGACCTAAAGGTGCCTGAATCTTTGCGTAATCAACCAGCTATTTATGCAGGTGAATATTAGGATAAGGTATATGGTGAGTTTCAACCCGAAATGGATATGTTTAACCGCGCATTTGCTGAGGTGATGCTTGAGGGCGATGCTGCAGGACGACTCTTCTCATTCCCAGTACCAACCTACAACATCACAGCTGATTTTGATTGGGACAATTCCCTTTACGATGGAATTTGGGAAATGACGGCCAAATACGGTGTCATTTACTTCAGCAACTTTATCAACTCCGACCTTCATCCCGATGATATTCGTAGCATGTGTTGCCGATTACGAATTGATAAACGTGAACTTTATCGACGGGGTGGTGGGCTTTTTGCATCAAATCCATTAACGGGAAGCGTAGGCATTGTAACACTTAATCTTCCACGAATTGGATACATTTCAGAGAGCCAAGATGAGTTTTTCTCTAAGCTATAGCAGCTAATAGATATCGCTTCAACAAGTCTCGAAATTAAACGCAAGATTATTGAGAACCTTACCGAAAAAGGATTATACCCGTATTCCAAATTTTACTTACGCGACATTAAAAAGCGTTTTGGCAAGTATTGGGCCAATCATTTTTAACAATAGGTATTGTTGGCATGAACAAATGTTGTTTGAATTTTTTAGGTGAGGATATTACCACACCAACAGGTTATGAGTTTAGCCTTAGGGTCATGGATTTCGTACGTGAGAAACTTGCCAAATCCAGGAAGAGACTGGTAATATTTACAACCTCGAAGCAACCCCTGCCGAAGGCACTTCATATCGTCTTGCCAGAATGGACAGACAACTTTTCCCAGAGATTGCAGTTGCTAATAGTGAAAATGTTCTTAAAGGAGCAAAACCATACTATACCAATTCAACGCAGCTGCCTGTCGCTTATACAAACGATTTATTTAAGGCTCTGCATCATCAGGAAAAGTTACAGGAGAAATGCACAGGTGGAACCGTTTTTCATATCTTTTTGGGCGAAAAACAACCCGAACCAGAGATGGCAAAACAAATGGTTCGTAAGGTCTTAACTAAATTCAGATTACCATACACTACCCTTTCTCCTACCTTTAGCGTATGCCCGTCGTATGGGTATCTTTTTGGTGAACATAGGACTTGCCCTAGATGCAAAGAGGATGGCGTAGATGTGCCGTGCGAAGTTTTCTTCCGCATTGTTGGCTATATCCGTCCGGTTGAACAATGGAACGATGGGAAACAATCGGAGTTTACTGACCGAAAACTTTTTGATGCAACTATAGAAGGATAGCGATGCACATTGCCGCCATTCAAAAGCATTCAATGATAGATTACCCAGGGTTTATATCCTGCGTGGTTTTTACAAATGGTTGTAATTTCCGATGTTGGTACTGCCATAACCACTGGTTGGTTTTGTCAAAATCAGGGCATAAACGGATTGAACCCGAGAGCGTATTTAATTTCTTAAAGGAACGTGTTGGATGGCTCGATGGGGTAGTAATATCAGGCGGGGAGCCAACACTTCACGCCGATTTGCCTTTGTTCGTTCAGCAGTTAAAGCAGTTAGGTTTCAAGGTAAAACTCGACACCAATGGTACTAATCCTGCCATGCTTTAGAATCTCATTGATTCAGGTTTAGTTGATTTTGTGGCAATGGATGTAAAGGCTTTACCTATTGTTGGGAGTTATAGAAAGGTGATTGGTTTGCCCGATGGCGATATTGTTGAATTGGTAAAAAAATCCATTGGGATATTAAAAGGTTCAAATATTGATTTCCAGTTTAGAATTACTTGGCCGTCGGGAAAACCAAACTCGGAAATTGCTGCAATAGAACATTTTTGAATGGCTATAAGGTACATGTAAATGAGTTAATTTTGGAAAATGGAATTTTAGCCGATTATTTAACTACATAAGAAATGAATGAGTTTTTTATTACCTAAATTCAACCAATAAATGCAACTTTCGGTGAGGATGACATCAATATTTTTTCAGCAAAGAGAGGGGAAAAAATCCCGCTCTCTTCCGCTGAATGGAAATAAGCTCTATATTCGTCCTC
>Ga0129302_1000125_pt1 | contig 52652 bp, 46 predicted proteins | sample BlaSprsedimmetaG_FD_94476 | JGI IMG/M metagenome (GOLD analysis project Ga0129302, IMG submission 94476) | Hot spring sediment bacterial and archeal communities from California, USA to study Microbial Dark Matter (Phase II) - Blank Spring... | ecosystem: Environmental > Aquatic > Thermal springs...
AGATTACAGGATACACCGCTGAAGAGATGATCTCGAAGAAGATCTCCATGGACGAATTCATGGGTAAGGGTGAACGAAAAAGGATCATTTCCATCCTTAACAGGGGGTCTGCGGAAAAACCCTACAGGCTCGTGGCGGAAGAAACCTCCCTCTATATCAAGGATGGTACCCTGATACCCATCTCGTTGTCTGCCTCCTATGTGTATCATGGCGGGGAGCCGATTGCAGGCATCAGCATCTTTCGCGACCTTAGACCCATAAAACACGTCGAAGACAGTCTCAGGGCTTCTGAGCAGAAGTACCGTATCCTGGTGGAAAATGCCAATGATGGGATCTTTGTCTATCAGGACCAGTGTTTTAAATACACCAACCCGAAATTCAGGGAGTTGCTGGGGTATACCAAGGAAGAACTCGACCATATGGGATTCAGGGATATTGTCCGGCCCGAGCTTGGCGATCTTATAGAAGGCCGGTATGTAAAACGAATAAGCGGTGAAGCGGTCCCGGAGCGATATGAGATTGCGCTGCTGGCAAAGGATGGCACATGGAGGGCCTTTGAGATCAATCCTTCAATCATTGAGTATGAATCAAGGGTTGCCACACAGAACATAATCCGGGACATTACTCAGAAGAGGAAGGCCCAGAAGGCCCTTCGAGCCTCGGAGGCTAAATACCGGGCTACTGTAGAACATACTGGTACAGCCATCATGCTGCTGGAAGAGAACCGTACTATCTCACTGGTTAACAAACAGATGGAGAGACTGAGCGGATACAAGAGGGAGGAGATAGAAGGCAGGATACCTTTTACCCAGCTTGTACATCCTGAAGATCGTGAGCTTATGGCGGGATATCACAGGGCCAGACGTGAAGGCAGAAGGGATATTCCGTCTGAATACGAATTCCGGTTTATCGATAAACAGGGAAATATCAGGGATTCTTTCATCACCATAGGTATGATACCCGGTACAAGGCAGAGTATTGTCTCCATCATGGATATCACCGACATCAAGCATATGGAGCAGGAGCTGGAAAAGGCAAGAAAGATGGCTTTGCTGGGTGAGATGTCAGCTCATGTGGCTCATGAGGTGAGAAACCCCCTTCAGAAGATCAAGACAGGGGTCGAACTGCTTTTTCATTCCATGGATCTGGACGAAAGACAGAAGAAACTCTTCAATGGTGTCGCCAGCGGCGTCGATAACCTCGAAAAGTTTGTCACCCAGATCCTGGAATGGACCAGGTCAGGAAAGATAAGGCTCAAGCCCTTCAGCATAAGTAATATTATCAAAGGGTTGATATTCAATCGCGATGAGCAGTTTACCCGGCAGGGCATAGAGGTAAACACAGCATTTGACACCCAGAACGATACCATTATCGTGGATGGTATTCAATTCAGGCAGCTTCTCGAGAATCTCATCGACAATGCCCTCGAAGCAATGCCGGGCGGCGGAACCCTGAACATTGCCACCTCCTGTATCCCTGAATATACCTTTGAGGGCCCCAGGCAGGACATTACGACCAGGGCCCTTGAAATCCGTATTGAAGATACCGGCTGCGGGATAAGTGAAGAGGACCTTCCACATATCTTTCAGCCGTTCTTCACGAAGAAGACACAGGGAACAGGGCTAGGCCTGGCGCTGGTACAGAAGGTCGTCAGTGTTCACAAAGGCGAGATAGATGTGAAGAATCTCGAAAACGCAGGTGTGAGATTCACTATCAGGCTTCCCATGGATCAGACGTTTTCAGATGATGAGGTCATATAAGAACACGATATGATTCAGTCAGTTGATTCAGACACGGAGCAGTATGTGGAAACGAAAAAAAGAATACTCATAGTAGATGATGAACAGGTGTTTCTGGAACAGCTGAAAGACGCATTGGAGCATTCAAGCCTGGATCTGCTGATAGAGACGGCCCGTGACGGTATCGAGGCTCTCGATAAGCTTCAGGTAACGTATCATGACATTGTGATTACCGATCTGAAGATGCCGAAGATGGACGGGTATGAACTCTTAAGAGAGATTCAGAAGAGATATCCTTCCATATATGTGGTGGTGATCACTGCATTCGGGACCGTGTCCGGGGCAGTCGAGGCGATGCGATACGGTGCGTCTGATTTTCTTGAGAAGCCGTTTAACATGGACACACTGGAGTTGTCGCTCACAAAGATTATCCGGCAGCAGGAGATCCTCAAGGAGAATATTGAATTAAAGGGTCAGGTCAGGCAATACGCCGAAGGGCTCGACCAGATGGTTGGGTCGAATCCAAATATGCAGAAACTATATGAACAGATCATAACAGCTGCCGATACCGATCTTACCGTGCTTATTCTCGGGGAGACAGGGACCGGCAAAGAACTGGTTGCCAGGTCTGTTCATTCCAGAAGTGATCGGCGTTCAAAGCCTTTTGTGATCATAAACTGTGCTGCTGTCCCGGAAAATCTTCTCGAGTCCGAGTTTTTCGGCCATGAAAAGGGCGCTTTCAGCGGTGCGATCAGTCAGAGGATAGGAAAGTTCGAAAAGGCTCATACAGGGACATTGTTCCTGGATGAGATTGGTGATATCCCCCTGGAGCTTCAGGCAAAGATCCTGCGTGTCATTGAAGACGGCAGGATAACACGCCTGGGCAGCAACAGGGAGATCGAGCTGGATTTCAGGGTGATCTGTGCCACAAACCGCCCTATCGGCGACATGATCAAAAAAGAGCTGTTCCGGGAGGATCTCTACTACCGGATCAGTGTCCTGCCGATTATCATTCCTCCTCTGAGGGAGAGGAAGGACGATATATCTCTGCTGGTGAGCCATTTTATCGCCAAGTATGCAAAAAAACTGGGCTCCAATGTCAAAGGCGTGTCACAGCGTGCCATGCAGCAGCTCCTGGCATATTCCTGGCCGGGAAATGTCCGGGAGATCGAAAATCTCATTCAGCGGTCCATGGTTTCCACCAGGCTGGATGTTATAGAGTGTTTCCCGGACTTCGGGGGTGTCGAAGGGGAGGCCGAGAACGCTCCTGTCGGCATCATGAACGAGGAATCAACCATCTGGGTGGATGTGGGGGAAGGTGCTAAATACCACACCATCAAACAATCCATGATCGAGCAGTTCGAAAGACAGTATTTCTCGCATCTGCTGAAGAAAAACAATGGCGTCATTGCCGAGGCCGCACGAGAATCAGGGCTGAATTACAAGACCTTTTATCTGAAGGTGGAAAAATACAATCTTTCAAAAAAGAGATCCCGTTAGATACTGCCTCGGCAAGGCTTGATATCTGATTGTTGACATTCAACCCGCATTTTGCGTGAGAGATGAAATGATCCTGTGGGAGCGGCTTTATGCCGCGATCGCTATGCAACCGTGAAAAATAATATCGCGGCATAAGGCCGCTCCCACGGAATAAGGCCATAAGCCGATGATATAAACTATACGTTTATTCAACATCCAAGATGTGGGTTTACAGAGACGACCCATATCGGCAGTAAACCGATGGAGGTATAAGATATGGAGATGAAAGATATACGTTACGAGCCGGTGGTAGACATTGGAAAAGATGATGCACTCCTTGTCGTTGATATACAGAATGATTTCATGCCGGCAGGTGCCCTGCCTGTTGCACAAGGTGATATGATCGTTCGCGGGATCAATGCCGTGATGAAGCTCTTCAACAGGTGCGGCGCATCAGTGGTCCTTACCCAGGACTGGCATCCGCAGGGTCATCACTCCTTTGCATCAGCGCATGAGGGGAAGGCCCCGTATGATCCGTATGACGCTCCTGGCCTGGGCCCGGTTCTCTGGCCGGATCATTGTGTTCAGGGCACCCATGGTGCGGATTTTCATCCGGAACTGGATACGGATATGGCACATGCAGCCATACGAAAAGGGTATCATCTGCTCATCGACAGTTATTCCGGCTTTTTTGAAAACGACATGAAGACCCAGACCGGGCTTGAAGGGTATCTGCGTACAAGGGGTGTGCGCAGGGTGTTCGTATGCGGTCTTGCGCTGGATTATTGCGTATATTATACCGCATCTGATGCCATGAAAACAGGGTTTGAGGTCTATATTGTCATGGATCTCACCAGGGCGGCAGGCTCGCCCGGAGACAGTATCTCAACGGCCATCGAGACGCTTGCCTCTGCAGGAGTCAGGTTTGTCAATTCCCCGGAAGTCAGGCATGGAGGTTGAACCCGTAACCTGGTGATTGCCCAGTTCGTCTATCCCTGACGAATTGTGACTCAGGCCATCCCTGGCCTTCGCCCTGTCGGGCGCAGCTTCGTGCGTCCAGTTCGTCTATCCCTGACGAATTGTGGGAGCGGCTTTCAGCCGCGATAAAGCTTTTTGTCTTCTGCCCCGGAATCGCGGCTAAAAGGGGCTCTCACAGGGTTTATTCCTTCTTTGATGCGCAATATGGGTTGCTATGCAATCCGGCAATCCTCATCTTCTGCATGCACGATAAGCCTGGTTATGTCGAGGATAAGGGCCACGGTACCGTCACCCATAATGGTTGCACCGGAGACGCCGTCAATATTCTTGAATAATTTACCGAGATTTTTGATTACCGTCTGATATTCTCCGATGACCTTGTCCACGACAAAGCCTATCCTGCGTTCATTGATCTGTGTTATTACTATCTGCTCAATTGCAGGCTTTGGGCTGCCAAGGGAGAATACCTCCCGCAGGTAGATATAGGGGACCAGATCATCGCGTACCTTGGTGACATGGCGGCCGTGGGCGCGTTTCCTCTCCTTTTTTGTGAGTTCCACGCACTCGACGACCGAGCCCAGTGGGATCACATAGAGATCATCCCCGAGCGTAACAAGCAGACCGTCAATGATAGCCAGGGTCAGCGGGAGCTTGAGAGTAATGGTTGTGCCGTTTCCTCTGACGCTGCGGATCTCCACTGAGCCGCCGAAGGATTCGATGCTGCTGGTGACCACATCCATGCCTACCCCCCTGCCCGAAACGCTTGATACGTTCTTGGCTGTTGAAAACCCTGGTGCAAGGATAAATTCATGGATCTCTTTGTCAGTAAGTGATGCATCCGGGCTTGCAAGGCCTTTTTCAACGGCCTTTTTGAAGATGGCATCGGTGTCGAGGCCTGCCCCGTCATCATGAACCGATATAAGTACATTCGCTCCGGAATGTTCCGCCCTGAGTTCTATGGTGCCCTGGGGTGGCTTCCCTGCAGCCTTGCGTTTCTGCGGAAGTTCGATGCCGTGGTCGATGCTGTTGCGGATGATGTGTACGAGGGGGTCGCCCAACTTTTCTATTACTGTCTTGTCCAGCTCGGTTTCTTCCCCCTGGGTGATGAAATCAACCTCTTTGCCCAGTTCAGTCGAAAGATCGCGCACCATGCGCTTGAATTTGGCAAAGGTGGTGCCGATCGGCAGCATCCTGATCCCCATGGCATTGTCCCGCAGTTCCGCTGTAAGCCGTTCCACCTCTTCGGAAACGAGTATGAGATCGGGATCGTTTTTCTGGTGGGCGATCTGTGTGAGTCTCGCCTGCATGGTAACCATTTCACCGACAAGGTTCACCATGGCGTCGAGTTTGTGTGAAGGCACCCTGATGTTTGTTGTGGTGTCTTGAACCATACGTTTTTTCCGCAGATTCCGGACATGCTCCTGTTCGGCGAGTGCGGATTGTACCACGGAGCGGTTTACCTTGCCGGATTCGATGAGTATCTCGCCGAAACGTTTCTGTCTGTTCAGCATCAGCTCCAGGTCGTTGAGCTTGATATCGCCGCGCTCAAAGAGTATCTCGCCGATACGTTTGTAGTCGTCCTGATCGATTTCGCTGCCTTCATCGATCTTGGTGATATCGATGTCGCTCAAGTCCTCGACAAAGATGAACACATCCCTGATGGCGTTGACATCGTGGTTTGTTGTAAGGATAATGTCCCAGTTCGCATAGCATGCCTCGGGGTCCATGTCCGTCAGTTCAGGCAGATTGTTCAGGTGACAGATTACATGGGCATCACCCAGATACTTCAGTTCGTTCAACAAAGGGATCGGGTTGGTGCCGTTGGCAAAGATATCCGTATGCGGTCTGAACCGGATACGATAAGTGATCTGTGCCGTATTGTCCTGAATCTCCTTTTTCAGGTCATCAGCTGGAGCAGGAACCATAGCAGGGTTTTCGTCCTCTGCCGGGATCATCGCCTTGAAGGCATCGGTTATCTCTTGAGCTTTCGATGTATCGGCAGATTCACCCCCTTGGGGTTCCTCCACCATGGCCTTGATCTGGTCGCAGGATGCGAGGGTGAGACTGATGAGCTCGGGTGTTACACCGAGAATACCCTCGCGGATCAGGTCATAGACGGTCTCTATCGTATGGGTAAACGCCGCGATATCTTCAAAGCCGAACATTGCGCCCGAGCCTTTGATGGTGTGCATGGCACGGAAAACCCTGTCGATGAGATCCCGTTCATCAGGGGTCTGTTCGAGTTCGATCAGGGCATCTTCGAGATCGCCAAGCAGTTCGTGTACCTCTTCCCGATAAGCCTGTCTGTTTTCATCCATAGATTACCTCCTTCTCCCGATGCTATCCGAGCAGTCTTTTCACCACGGATATGAGTTGCTCGGGTTTGAAGGGTTTTACGATCCATCCTGTCGCACCTGCCTGTTTCCCTGCCTCTTTCTTATCCGTATGAGATTCTGTCGTGAGCATGACGATCGGCGTGAATCGATATGAAGATATGGCCCTCAATGCCTTGATCAGCCCTATACCGTCTAGGTTCGGCATGTTAAGGTCTGTCAGCACCAGATCAACGCAGACCCCCTGAATCTTTGCAAGGGCATCTTTGCCGTCTACTGCCTCTATTACTTCATAGCCCTCTTTTTTCAGGGTAAACGAAACCAGTTGTCTGATGCTTGCGGAATCGTCCACGCTCAAGATGTTTCTAGCCATCACTGCCTCCTTTATCCCACAAGCAATGTCCATTATATGGCGAATCGCATGACTGTCGGTCTATGGATACATCGGCAATGGCTTTTTTGAAAGTATCGGAAAGCTCACCCAGGATGTCGATCTTCTTTTCGGCCTTTATAAAGGTCTTGTTGGCTGCGCACAATACCTGCAGGCAAGACAGATCGACGGCTGATGTATCTCTAAGGTCGATGCTCAGATGATCGGTCGATGAAAAGGCTTCCATCAGGACATCCTTGAGTGAACATGCATGTTCTATGGTGAGACCGCCTTCGATATGCATGATCTTTCCCTTTTTTGAATCCTTGATCTCAAAATGTGCCATTGTACAACTCCTGGTTTTTTTATCAGTCCTTCATAAAGATCTAGAACAGTTCCACATTATCCCCGAAACCGTCTTCGGTATCTTCTGTGTCTGTTTTCACTGCAGTATCGGTATGTTTGAGATTTTTCTGGTGCCGCATATGGATATCCCGTTCACTCTTCATGGTATAGAGGGTGTCGAGGTCTTTCAAGTAGACTTTCCGATCCTGCCGGTCTTCGCCGGGGTTTGTTCTTGCCGCTTCTGAGAGTAATGTATTCATGGCATTGCATGCCTCATTGAGAACGGTCTCTACCTTTTCCTGCACCCGTATCTCTGAGATGCTGGTGTGAATGTCCGCCATGAGGGATTTCCCGAGGGAGTTCATCTCTTTGATGATTGCCAGGACACTGTCATTGACTTCATGAAGCGAAGTGACGATGCCCTGAAGGTTCTCCACCATCTCTTTGACCTGATCCTCCTGTGTATGCTGGATCTCTGCAAGGTCTGAATCAAAACCCTTTGCAATATCGACAAGTGACTCGAGCATTTCCGAGAGGTCCTTTGTGTGGCCGCGGGAATTCTTGGAAAGATCGTAGATCCCGCCGGAGATGATATCCAGGGCCGCGCCCTCGTTCCCTATATGGGCGGCTTTTATACGGGCATTAAGTGCAATAAGCTGAAGATTCTGTCCCATAAATTCAATCTCCTTTATAAATACAGACATCTCGGAAACCATGTCGCTTAACGAGGTCATGGTCTGGGTCAATCTCATCTGCTCCCGGATGTTCTCTTCAAGGCGCTTCATGACACTGGTGATTCCGGAATCGATCTCCTCCATGAAACCCAGACCCTCGATATCGGATGCCCATGCTACACGCTGCGTTTCCTCAAGGATCCACTCAACGTTGCCGGTAAGATTTTTCAGGTTTTCAAGGATCTTCTCGACTGCATCGGTAAGATCAGTACGCGACTGATGCAGCTGCTCGATCTGGAGTGAGCAGGCCTGGTCCATCATGGAGGCCATTTCAGGGATGGTATGTTCTCCTGAAGAGATGGCCTCGATAAGCTTATCGAGCACTTCTTTTACATGCTCTATCTGCTGGCGGGTAATATCATGGAACTGCAGAGAGGAGACAATATATCCTATGCTTTCAGTGATCTCTTGAGACTTTGTTACGATATGCCGTGCAGAGATCATCGCGGTATCATTTTTATTTGCAAGTATTTCATGGTTTGAAACAGTATTATCCAGCAAAGACCGTGCCTGATCGCGCTGGTTCTTTTCTGAACCTGCAACATCGCCCAGGGCCTGATGAATCTGGCTGAAGAGTTTCTGTGACCCTGCCTTGATATGGGAAGTCTTTTCCTTGATACGTTCAGACAGCTTCTTTACATCATCCGTAAGGCTGGCAAAGCCCGAGTCGTTACTGAAGACATGGGCGTTCTCAACCTTGGTGAAGAAGCCCAGCATGCTGAGATTCAAGATGAGCATCTTGAAGTCCTCGAGCTGCGAGTCAGCACTGGTCAGGGTCGAGAGATACTGATGAAGGATGGTAGCGATCCTGGAAAAATGTTCTTCGGATTTGCCGAGATGATGCTCCAGTGACTGAAGAATCTCGGCAAGCCCTCCAAGAGTTTATTTATACCATACCCTCTTCGGTGAAAAAAATCCTTGAAAAGTACAATTTAAATCTTATAAAAACGAGTGCTGTCAGGAGGTGATACAGATATGGATATACAGGAAGTAACCCGCATGGTCGAGCAGGAAAGCGTGGTCATACGCCAGATAATGGCTCAGATGGAAAAGGTTGTGGTGGGTCAGAGAAACCTTATCGAGAGGATGATTATCGGGCTTTTATGCGACGGTCATCTTCTGATCGAGGGGCTTCCGGGCCTTGCCAAGACCACGGCGGTCAAGACGCTCGCCGCAGCAATAAAGACTTCGTTCCAGCGCATACAGTTTACCCCGGATCTTCTTCCGGCGGATATCCTGGGCACACAGATCTACCGTCCGGACAGGGCTGTCTTTGAGGTGAAAAAGGGTCCCATCTTTCACAATATCATCCTGGCAGACGAGATCAACCGTGCACCTGCAAAGGTTCAGAGCGCGCTTTTAGAGGCCATGCAGGAAAGGCAGGTCACCATCGGGGAAGAGAGCTATGTGCTGGAGCATCCTTTCCTTGTTCTTGCAACCCAGAATCCCATCGAACAGGAAGGGACCTATCCGCTTCCCGAGGCGCAGATAGACCGGTTCATGATGAAGATCCGGGTGGATTATCCCACGGCTGTCGAGGAAAAGGAGATCATGGAAAGGGTATACAGCGGCGCAACCGAGCATGTAGAAGGTGTTGTCGATGTCTCGCAGATTGCACAGGCGAGTTCGGTTGTCAGGTCTATCCATATGGAAGAGAAGATAATGGACTATATTGTCAATTTGTGCACTGCAACTAGGCAGAGCGACAAGTTCGGTCTGGATATGTCGTCCATGATCTCCTATGGTGCATCGCCAAGGGCCTCTATCTGGCTGGGGATCGCATCCAGGGCGCATGCGTTTCTCATGGCAAGGGGCTATGTCACTCCGCAGGATGTCAAGTCCATGGCACCCGATATCCTGCGGCACAGGATAATATTGAGTTACGAGGCTGAGGCCGAAGGCAAAAGCACCGATGACCTCATAGAGGTTCTGCTGGAGAGGATAGAGGTTCCCTGACATGCTTACACCCGAGGTTCTGGCCAAGATCCAGAGGTTTCACTTCAAGACCAGACACCTGGCAGGCGAGATATTTGCAGGCCAGTATGAAAGCGCCTTCAAGGGCCAGGGTATGGAATTTGCCGAGGTAAGGGAATATCAGGTGGGCGATGATATCAGAAACATCGACTGGAATGTATCTGCCAGATATTCCCATCCCTTTGTAAAGGTCTTCCATGAGGAGCGGGAACTCACCGTCATGCTCCTGCTGGATCTTTCCGGTTCCCACCTGTTCGGCAGCACAGTCAGGTTCAAGCGCGAGCTGCTGGCGGAGGTGGCGGGCATGCTGGCGTTTCTGGCCATCAGGACGAACGACAAGGTGGGGGCAGTGCTTTTTTCATCAGGCGTGGCAAAATTCCTCCCGCCGAGAAAGGGCTCTACCAATGTGTGGCGCCTTATCAGGGAGATCTTCACCTTTGAACCCGATGATCCGGGGACGAATATCGAATCGGCGCTCAACTTCCTCAACAGGTCCGTGAAAAGGCATGCCATCGTCTTCCTCATTTCAGACTGTATGGATACCGGCTATGAGAAGTCGCTGCGGCTTACCGCAAAGAAGCACGACCTCACGGTGATACGGATCTTTGATCCTGTTGAAGAGGAGCTTCCTGATGCAGGGTATGTGCGTATGCGTGACCCGGAAACAGGTGAAGAGGCTGTCATTAATACAGGCAGCAGACGTCTCAGAAAACAGTGGAGTCAGTACAGGGCACAGAGCAGGCAGGCCCTGCAGAGGCTTACAGGCTCGCTGGGAGTCGACCTGGTGGAGATAGGCACCTCGGGGCCCGTGGTGGAGCCGCTGATGAAACTCTTCGACAGGAGGAGAAAGAGGCTCAATGCGTGATGAAAAAAGGTGCCATGGGCCTGTCTTAACTAAGGCTGCTCCGGGCAGGCCCGTAATCTGGAGATGGGCTCAGGGTATATAGAATGAGATCTAAGCCCACATGGTTCATTTGACATTGAATAGAACTTGCGGGAGCGGTTTTAGCCGCGATTTTATAGAACAATACAAAAAAATATCGCGGCTAAAACCGCTCCCACAATTCGGCAGGACAGCCGGATTAGACGCACGAAGATACGCCTGGAGGGCAAGGGTGATAGAACAGGTGAAAAAGATCAATAGCACAATAATAATCCTTCTGCTTCTTCTCTCTCCCCTGGCCGTGATGAGTGCCGATCATGAAAGCGATGCAGGCTCGCTAAGCGTCACAGTGGACAAAGCCGAGGCAGCGCTTGGCAGCATCATCACCCTGACGCTGGATTATTCGCTCCCCGAAGGGGCATCGATCGGTCAGGACCCTCAGATAAAGGGGCTCGAGGATCTCTCTGTGGTGGACAGGGACCTTGCGCCGGGAAGGATCGATGTCAAAGTCCTGCTGGATACTCCGCAGGAACTGAAGACCTCCGGGATCGAGCTTGCCTACACAGACGGTGAAGGCAAAGAGAGTTCTCTCCAGGCGCCGGGCATATCTGTAAGGGTGCTTTCCAACATTGCGCAAAACGAGAAAGAACCGGACATAAAGCCTATTCTTGATATCGTCCCCACAAAAAAGGAGTGGGTCAGGTGGTTGATCTGGGGGATGGTCCTGCTGGCAGTTCTGCTTGCAGCGGCTGCAGTAATATTGGCCCTGAAAAGATGGAGCGCAAGGGGACAGTACGTGCAGGTTACAGACCCTGCGCATATCCTTGCGAAGAGGCAGCTTCATGATCTTGTAAGAGAGCAGCTCTTTGAAAAGGGTTATCACAAGGAGTTCTATTTCCGCTTCTCTGAGATCATTCGCAGGTATATCGAGGCCACAAAAGGATTCCCTGCTGTGGAATATACCACCGAGGAGATCTCCCGCCACCTGGTCCATGACCCGGACAGACAGATGCTTGCACTGCTTCGTCATGCAGACCTGGTCAAGTTTGCCGATGCCTCTGTCTGTGTGCACGGGAATCAGGAGGAGATAAAGGCGGTATTCGATTATATAGAAAATACGAGTCCGTCGCAGGATGATGCAGACAGATCAGCCCGGGAGAGTGTGTCATGATGTTCAGGTTCGCCCATCCGCTGGTCCTTTTCGCACTCCTGCTCGCGCTCGCAGCAGCTTGTGCATACAGGTATTTCAGGAAACCCCCTGCCATGACATACCCGGCAACATCGAGTCTCCTTCTCATGGCAGGCACTACAGAGAGTCTTATAGCCAGAATTCCGCAGATACTGCGTCTGTGCTGCCTTGTGCTGCTGATTCTTGCTGCATCACGCCCTCAGCTTTACAATGTATCCAGGGAGGTAACCACCCCGGGGGTCGATATCATGCTGAGCCTCGATACATCAGGCTCCATGAGGGCGCTCGATTTTCAGCTCGACGGCAGACCCGTGACCAGGCTCACTGCGGTGAAAAAGGTGGTGAGCGATTTCATAAGCAGGAGGCCGGATGACCGTATCGGGATCGTGGTGTTCGGTGAGCAGGCCTTTACGCAGGCCCCGCTTACCATGGACAAGGGCCTGCTCCTTACCCTTGTCGAGAAGATGACCATCGGCATGGCAGGCGATGCAACCGCGATCGGCACGGCACTTGCGATCGGCGGAAAGAGGCTCAAGGACCTCCCTGCAAAGTCGAAGATCCTGATCCTGCTTACAGACGGCAACAGCAATGCCGGGGATGTCACCCCGGCTCAGGCCGCCGAGGCCCTCAAATCCCTGGGTATCAAGGTGTATACAATAGGGGTTGGCGGTAAAGAGGATGCCCCTTTCGAGGTGAATACCATCTTCGGGAAGAGGATTGTCTACCAGAGGGTGGACCTTGACGAGAAGACCCTCCAGGAGATTGCCGGCCTTACGGGTGGACGCTATTTCCCGGCCTCCGACACCGATCAGCTCTCCGAGATCTACGACATCATCGATCAAGAGGAAAAGACCGAGGTCAGGGTAAAGGAGTTCTTTCATTTCAAAGAACTGTACCTCTATTTCCTGATACCCGCCCTGATCCTTCTGGGGCTGGAGATCATCTTTAAGATGACTATTGTGAAGGTGGTGCCATGAGCTTTGCGCGTCCGGAACTGCTTCATCTCCTCATGCTCGTGCCCATTGTCGGCCTTGCCCTGATAATACAGGTCCGGATGCGGGACAGTGCAATGAGAAGATTTGTCTCCCCCGAAATGATCGAGAGGCTGGCCGGGAGGGCTTCCGGCGGTGCCGTGTTCACCAAGGCCCTCTTTCTTCTGCTTGGGGCCTGCTGCATGCTTGTCGCCCTTGCCGGGCCACGCTTCGGATCCCATTATGAAGAGGTCTCCCGCAAGGGAGTGGATATCATGGTTGCTGTTGATACGTCCGCGAGCATGCTGGTTGAAGATGTTTCACCGAACAGGCTTGAACGTGCGAAAAGAGAGGTGTACGACCTTCTTCGCGTGATCAGTGGCGACCGGATCGGTCTTGTTGCATTTTCAGGCGCAGCCTATATCCAGTGTCCGCTCACGCTCGACTATGCAGCGATAGAGATGTTTGTGGGCCAGCTTGCACAGGACATTGTGCCGGTTGCCGGTACCGATATCGGTGCAGCCATAGAGACCGCCCTTTCCGGCTTTGATGCCGGGTCGAGGACGGATAAAGTGATCATCCTCATCACGGACGGGGAAGACAACGAGGGCAGGGGGCTGTCTGCAGCACGCAAGGCGTCTGAACAAGGCGTGAAGATCTTTGTCTTCGGTATAGGCGAGGCCTCGGGAGAGCCGGTACCTTTATCGAACGGCTCGGGAGGGTTCCGCAAGGATGATAACGACCGGATCGTTGTCTCAAGGCTCGATGAGGAAGGACTGAGAAGGATTGCACAGACAACCGGCGGGGAGTATGTAAAGGCACTGAGCGGGGATCTTGACCTTGATCTGCTTTATTTCTCGGGGATAAAAAAGAGCACGGTCGAGACCGAGCTTTCGAGCCGCAAGGTCAAGGTGTATCATGAAAGGTTCCAGATCTTTGTGTTTGCGGCATTTTGCCTGTTGCTGCTCGAAGGGGTGCTCAACGAACGGAGACCGGCGGGGTTCAAGGCATGAAACAGGATGGAATAAGTATATCAAGGCTTGGATTATGCTTTGTTCTGTTCATTCTCGTTGCCGACCCTGTGCTTGGCGAGACCGGCCCGGACGAGCTGTACCGCCAGGGGAAGTATGCGCAGGCCCAAGACGGATACTCCCGGCTGGACATGGATAACCCTGGCGACATCAGGTTCCGCTACAACAAGGGGTGCGCCGCGTATCAGGCGCAGGACTATGATTCCGCAAGGGCTGCCTTCTCTAGCGCACTGCACAGGGCCGGCGATGACGACATGAGATTCAGGACCCTGTACAATCTGGGCAACACGGCATACAGGCAGGGCGATTTTTCCTCTGCCGCCGGGTACTACAAGGATGCGATAGTGATTGATCCGGGCAGCAGCGACGCGCGGTACAATCTTGAGCTTGCCCTTGCTGCCGAGAAAAGTCAGCAGCCGTCCCCAGAAGATGAGCCAGGCGGTGATCAGAAAGACGGTTCGCAGCAGGACAAGGCTTCTGATAACGGCAAGAAACAGGACGCCTCGGATGACGGAACTGCAGGCGATTCTCAGGGTGATCAGTCTGAAAAGGATGCGGAGAAAAAAGCCCGGGATCAGGAAAAAGCTGATGAAGGCCCTGATGAAAGTCGGGCAGCAGGAGCAGATGAGGGTGAAGAACCAGACGATCTCTCAGGCGAGCTGACCGGGCCTAAGGGCGGTGCAGGGGCCATGCAGCCTGATCAGGGCGAGACGGGAAGCAGCTCCATGGATGAGCGGCGGGCAAAGGCGCTGCTGGATAATATCACTGAAGACCGTTCCCGGTTATACCGTCATGAGGGCGGACGCTCAGGGCCGGCCTCGGGCAAGGACTGGTGACATGAAAAGATTCGCATTTCTTCTCGCCGCTTTCATGATGCTTGTTTCCTCAAGCCTGTCTGCCGCGGATGAGGTGACGCTGAGTCTTGACAGGACAGAGGCGACAACAGCCGATTCCGTGAAGATGACCGTGGGTATATCCGTATCAGGACACAGCGGTTCTCCGGTGATTCAAGGGATCACGGATTTTCATATAAGTCCGGGCGGCACCTCCACGAATATCGAGTTTGTCAATGGCAGGATGAGTAAACGCACGGACTATATCTATTATATCCAGCCGGTAAAACCAGGCACCTATCATATAGGACCTGCCGAGGTAAGAATAGGCGGCAGGGCCTACAGAAGCAATACCGTGGAACTCCTGGTCAGCAAGGCCTCTGATGCAGCAGGGCAGCCCCCGGAGCAGGTTTTTTTGAAGGCCGAGGTATCAAAGAAACGATCCTATGTTCAGGAGCCCCTTATCTACCTGCTGAAACTGTACCGCAGGCTCGAGGTGGGCAATCTTTCCCTGAACCTTCCCGAAATAAGCGACCTGAACTTCAGAAAGCTCGGGGATCCTCTTGAATACCAGAGCAATTATGCAGGGCAGCAGTACAACGTGCTCGAGCTGCGCTACGAGATAGTGGCCGAGCATGCCGGAAAATACACCATCGAAGGCGCATCCATGGGCATGACCGTGTACGAGCCCAGGACCTCCCGGACCAGATCCCCTTTCAGCGACCCCTTCTTCATGTTCTCATCAGGCAGGCCCGCAAAGTTCACGAGCGATGCCATCGAGCTTGAGATAGTGCCGCTTCCGACCGAGGGCAGGCCGGATGATTTCAGCTCGCTTGTCGGTACCTACGAGATCGCCTCATCAGTCGAACCTGCCGGGATCGCCTGGGGTGAGTCAGCCTCACTTACCGTTACGTTAAGCGGTGCCGGCAATGTGACGTGCATGCCCGACATCGAGCTTCCAGGAATCAAGCAGGTAAAGGTCTATGCGGATCAGCCGGTCCTTGAGACCAGACCGACGGCAAGAGGTTTTGAAGGGACCAAGACCATGAAGTGGGCCCTTGTGCCGCAGGCTGAAGGCACCTTCGTGATCCCTTCGGTGAAGGTGAATTTCTTTGACAGCGCCCAGGACAGATACAGGACAATCAGTACAGAACCTCAGGTCCTCACCGTATCGCCCCGGTTGGAGCCGGCACCTGATACTGCAGGTGATGCGGGTCTTTCCGGAAAGGCGGGTCCTGTAAAGAGCCGGGTAGAGGAACTGGGCAGGGATATCCTGCCGAATCACACCTCCATGAAAGACCTTTCAGGCGGACTTTACCGGACGCCGAAAGGCATGTTCTTCTGGCTGTGGGTGCTGCTGCCTCCTTTGGCGTACGCAGCCGCAGCGCTTGTCATGAGATTCCACAAAAGATCGCATGAACAGCTCTCACGCATCAGGAGCAGGGGGGCGCTCAAGGTGTTCGTAAAGAGGTGCAGGCATAAGGAGATGAATGCTGTTGAACTCATCGATGCCCTTGAAGAGTATTTCAACAGCCGCTTTGTCCTTTCGCTTGGTACATTGACCCCGGATGAGGCCGGAAAGATCCTGAAGAAGAGAGGTGTATCGCAAGACACCTGCTTAGAGATGATGGATGCACTTGCCATGCTGCACGATGCTGTCTATACAGGCCGGGGAGAAAAACGCCTTGATCTCGGGGACGATCTGGTAAGGATCTTGAAAAAGGCGGAAAAGGAGTTTGGATGAGAAGGACTGTCATCGCGATACTGTCCGTAGTATTCATTGCTTTTTCCTTGGCGGTTATCGGACTCGCTCAGGATCACTCTGCTGAAGAGGTGTTTTACCGGGCGAACCAGGCCTATAAGCAGGGTGATTTTACTCAAGCGGCACAAGCCTATGGTCAACTCATCGAGATGGGGTATGCAAACGGTCATCTCTATTACAATCTGGGCAATTCTTTTTTCAGGTCGGGTCAGGAAGGAAAGGCGATTCTGATGTACGAACGCGCATATCTGCTGATGCCGAGGGACGCGGACCTCCTTTTCAACATGAACTATGTGAAGGACCAGAGGGTCGACGCCCTCCAGGAGGGACAAGGCGTTCTTGCTTCGACGTTCTTCTGGCTCAATTCGCTGAACCTGGCCGAGTTCTACCGGGTTTTTGTCATCTGCAATCTCCTTTTGTTTACCGCTTTGATCCTGCGTTTGTTCATGAATCCGTCATGGATGCCGCCGCTTATCATTACAGCCGCCTTTGTCTGGTCTGCAGTCGCAGGCTCTGTTGCCATGAAATGGTATCAGGTGAACTTCGATGACCGGGCGGTTGTCCTTGAAAAGGAGATGGATGTCCTTTCCGGCCCGCAAGAAGGTGACACGGTCCTTTTCAGGCTTCACGAGGGAACGATCGTGTATGAGGAAAGGACCGAAGACCAGTGGGTGCTCATACAGCTGAGTGCGGACAAGCGCGGGTGGGTACGTGCCGAGAGCATCGAAGGGGTCAGGATGTAGATTGGTCAGGCCGTCGTCAGAAGGCCTGGTCAAGATCGAGCTGTGCAAATTCATTACCGCATGAGAATCTGTCCCACAGCTCCTTGAGATCTGCATCAGGCAGAAAGCCGCTGTTCAGGTCTTTGATGCGCGTCAGTTCGATGCAGACTGCATGCGATGCCAGTTTCACGGCCTCAGCAATCTTGAAGGGAGATCCGTTGCCGGCAGAGCACTCTTTCATCAGCCGGGCAGCGGCCTTTGCCATATTGTCCTTGAGAATGCCGAGGACATTTTCATTGATAACGCGATGAATGAACTGTAATCCCGGGGTATCCGATTTGCCCATATCGGTGTTTTTGACCGAGGACAGCAGTGCGCGCAGGGGGAATATGTTATAGGCGCTCGAAGACGCCTCTTCATAAAGGTCCTCTATATCGGATTTGGAAAGCTCCACGCCTGACTTTGCGGATTCTTCCACCTTTTCGATCAGGTACACGAGAGGTTCGATGTATACGAGATATTCATGCACAATGGCATCGATGAGTTCTTCCACGTAATGCCCCCTGACCCGGGAAGTGTATCCTCGGATGCGTTTCTTTGACAATACCATGGGTGAGGGGTTTTAATCTACAGGATTGTCTGCAGTTGCGGATGAATGTGTCTTCTATGGACACTCTTTTACTTTTTCCGCAAAATCGCGGCAAAAGGGCGCTCCCGCAGGTTTTATCCCTTCTCTGATGCAGAATGTGGGTTAAATATCCGCCTTCTGATCAGCCCTGCACCCGGTAACGCCTCAGCCGCAGCGAGTTGGTAACAACGCTCACCGAGCTCATGGCCATGGCACCGGCTGCTATCATCGGGTTGAGCAGGCCAAGGGCTGCAAGGGGTATACCGATAACATTGTAGAAAAAGGCCCAGAAAAGGTTCTGCCGGATGGTGCCCATGGTCTTTCGTGAAAGCATGATGGCATCAGCCACGCCACCCAGATCACCCTTCATAAGGGTGATATCTGCTGTTTCGATTGCCACGTCAGTCCCGCTGCCTATCGCAATACCCACATCAGCCTGTGCCAGTGCCGGTGCATCGTTCACGCCGTCACCCACCATGGCAACACGCTGTCCGGATTCTTTCAGTGCCTGTACCGCAGCGGCCTTGTCCGCAGGGAGCACCGCTGCACGCACATTAACGATACCCACCTGAGCAGCTACTGCCTCGGCAGTCACCTGGGTGTCACCGGTAAGCATAAGCACGTCGATCCCCATCGACTTGAGCCGGCTTACAGCCTCTTTTGCGCCAGGCTGTACAATATCGACAAGAGCGATTATTCCTGCCAGGGTTTTGCCTTGAGCAACATACATCACGGTTCTGCCGGTCCGGGCAAGCTTTTCATGCTGTTCCACGGCTGAGCTTATGTCAATGCCCAGGGTTTCCATGTAGGCCCGGTTGCCGACATTGACCCTGGTCCCTTCGACCATGGCTGTCACTCCCTGACCCGGTACAGATGAGAACTCACTCACTGGTGCAGGGGTAATGCCGTTTTCGAGGGCGTACTGAACCACGGCCCTGCCCAGCGGATGCTCCGAGCCGTTTTCCGCTGCAGCAGCCCAGATGAGCAGTTTCGTGGAAGCATAACCATTAAGTGCCACTATGTCGGTAAGGGTTGGGATGCCTCTGGTGATGGTGCCGGTCTTGTCGAGGATAACGGTCTGGACGCTGTGAGCCATCTCGAGGCTCTGGGCATTCTTGATAAGTATGCCATGGGCTGCGCCAGAGCCTGTCCCCACCATGATGGCCGTGGGTGTGGCCAGTCCGAGTGCGCAGGGGCAGGCTATAATAAGCACGGCTATAAAGTTGATCATGGATGGGGTAAAACCGATATGACCCACTACATACCACAGGATAAAGGTGATGATGGCGATCGTTATCACCGTGGGCACGAAGATAGAGGCCACCTTGTCCGCAAAACCCTGAACAGGGGCCTTGGAACCCTGTGCCTGGCGCACGAGCTCGACTATTCTGGCGATAACGGTTTCTTCGCCCACGGCAGTGGCCCTGAACACGATGCGGCCGGTGGTGTTGATGGTTCCGCCGATCACCTTGTCCCCCTCTGCGCGATCCACAGGCATGCTCTCGCCAGTGACCATGGACTCGTCAATGGCGCTTACCCCGCTCAGGATGATCCCGTCCACCGGGACCCGTCCGCCGGGGCGCACCACAATGGTGTCACCCTTGACAACCTCGTCCGCAGGGATATCAATCTCTCGGTCTTCCCTCAAGACAATGGCGGTTTCCGGCCTTAAATCCATGAGCCTGGAAATTGCCTCGGTGGTACGGCTCTTGGCCCGCGCTTCCAGCAGTTTGCCGAGAAGGATGAGCGTGATGATGGTAGAGGCCGTGTCAAAGTAGACATGTGGATGGCCCGTGATGCCGAGAACCTGTGGAAACAGCACGGCAGTCGTGCTGTAGACATAGGCTGCGCCTGTGCCTACTGCCACCAAGGTGTTCATGTCCGCGCTAAAGTGACGCAGGGCATTGAAGGCGCCCTCGAAAAAGCGTTTTCCCGGACCGAGCATTATCAGGGTTGTTGCGATGAACAGCAGCTTATCAAGACTTTCCAGGCTCATGGGGAGCCGGCTGTTCACAGCAGGAATCATACTCAGCATGCTGGCGAGCATCACTGGCAGGGCCAGGCTGAGGCTGAAGATAAAATCCTTTTTCAGCTTTTCATAATTTGCCAGATGCAGCTCATCGATTGCTGCCTTCTGGTCTTTGCCCCCCTTTGCAGGCAGATGAAGGGTATAGCCGGAATCCTTGACCGCCTTTGCAACGTTTTCAAGATCAACACGCTCAGTATCAAATGAAAAGGTTACCTCTTCGGTAGCCAGATTGACGTGCAGGTCTTCGATACCCTCGATCCTGCCCATTGCCTTTTCGACACGAGCCACGCAGCTGGCACACGTCATGCCTTCCACCGGCAGGGTTAGTGTTTTGTGTCCTTTTGATTGATCCATAGCAGTCCCCTTCATGCCCTGCTCACTCCATAAGCCTGAATCCGGCTTCCTCGACTGCCTTTCTGAGCGCGGCCTCGTCTGTCTCCTCACCGCTGAATGATATATCTGCCTTACCGATCTCCACGGAATTGAGCGTGAGACCCCTGACTTTTTCGAGTTCCTTTTTCAATGCCATGACACAATGGGAGCATGACATGCCTTGGATTCTCAAGGTACGTGTTTTCATGGTCATTCCTCCTTTATATCTGTTTTGTTAATATAATGTAGGGAACAGGGCAAGAAAAGTCGATACATAATTTTCTGTAATTGTTACATGATTCCCGGCTGACCATATGGCTGGATTCAAGACTGTCCTGGGCAGCCTGCAGATTCAGAAATGAAAGTGGCACCTTTTATATTATTATGGCCAATATGCAGATCCTCATGGATGCAGATCTCTGAAGAGAAATGCCCTATGCTGGGGTCTCGCCTGGACTGTTGAATCTATCCTTCTTGAAAAATTGCTTGACATGAATCTCGTTTAATTGGATTATCCAATGCCATGAATGATGCTGTCCAAAAGAAAACTTCGACAGGCATAACCATACTGCAGGGAGATAAGCCTCTTCCAAGGAGGATAGCCCAGGCCCTTATGGCCCGTATCTTTGTGGGAGAGCTCAAACCCGGAGACCGTCTTCCCCCGGACCGCGTGCTCGCACAGCAGCTCGGTGTCGACCGGACCTCGCTCAGGGCCGCATTGAGCGAACTTGCCGGCAGAAACATTGTCAGGGCAGTCAAGGGTTCCGGGGTTGTGGTTCTCGACTACAGGGAGCATGCCGGGCTCGATCTTCTCGATGCCGTGTTCGACATGCCGGGCATCGATCTGGGAAGTGCTTTCAACCTTGAACTCCTGGATCACTGGATAGAAGTCATGCCGGCCATTGTAGAGGCGGCACTTCGGCATTCCGCCCCGGCCGACCTGGCCTTTATCGACATGCTCTTTGTCCGCCAGCTCGATCTTCTGGCACGGGGAGGAGCCAATAAAGATCTGGCCGTTATAGAGGTGCAGCTTCAGGATGAGATCGTAAGACTTGCCGGAAGCACCATACTGCGTCTGTTTGCAAACTCCATGAGGAGGTTCCGTATCCAGTTCAGCACTGCTTTCTTCAATACCATAAATGTCCGTGACCATGTTACAGCGCAGCGCACCCTGATCAATGATATCATGGCAGGAAGAGTCTCCCCCGAAGATGTCTCCGGGCAATACCGGGCATATCTTGAGGAACATACGAAAATGCACCGGGAAAACATATCCCGGCTGCCGTCCAGCCCCTCTCTTAGTACAGACCGGGTAAAGGATGACACCTGAAATGGAGGCACAGCATGAATACGACAAAGACAAGGAGCATCTGTTTTGAATGCCACAGCAGATGCGGCGTGATCCTTGAGGTTCTAAACGGAAAACTCGCCGGGGTAAAAGGCGACCCGGACCACCCTCACAGCCATGGATACACCTGCCCCAAAGGCAGGGCAGCAGCCGAGATCATCTATCATCCCGAGCGTATCACAAAGCCGCTGGTAAAGACAGGCGCCAGGACAGGTACGCGGTTTGAAGAGACCTCGTGGGATACGGCTCTCAATATAATCGCCGAAAAACTGCTTGCAAGCAGAGAAAAATGGGGTGCCGAATCCGTTGTCATAGGCACCGGCACAACCAGAGGCACGGCCCCTTACATCAACCGGTTCCTGACCCTGTTCGGCTCACCCAACTTCATGGCACCGTCCAACATGAGCGGCGGCCCGATTGTCCTGGGCAGTGCCGCCACCTGTGGGTTCGGCCTTGTGGACCCGGATTATGCAAACAGCAGTTGTATCCTTCTATGGGCACACAATCCGGAAGCATCCTGGCCCGGCCTTTACATGTACGATATCAGGGAAGGCCTCAAAAAAGGTGCAAAACTCATTGTTGTAGATCCCAGGGGTACGAGACTCGCAAAAAAGGCCGATCACTGGCTGCAGATTCGCCCTGGAACCGATGTGGCCCTGGCATTGTGCTTCATCAACATCATTATAGAAAACAATCTCTATGACAGGGAGTTTGTCGAAAACTGGACCACAGGCTTCGATCAGCTCCGGGAGCATGTCTCAACATATACGCCAAAGCGCTGCGCCGAGATAACCTGGCTCAAGGAGCAGGATATAGTCGCTGCGGCCCTTTGCTTCGCAGGGCAGAGGCCTGCCGGCATAGGCCCTGGAATGGCTGGGGTTTGCCAGGCCAACGATGCATTCGACCTCTCCAGGGCTCTCACGATCCTTTCCGCCATAACCGGCAACCTGGAGGCAAAAGGAGGCAACCTGAACTGCGTGCCTCCGACCAGGAAGCGTTCCTGCTACGGCCCTGACTTTTCCGCATTTGACAATCTGCCCAGGGAGCAGGCACAGAAAAAACTCGGACTGGACAGGTTCCCGCTCATCGGTTTTATTCCCATCCCTTCCCCGCCGCAGGCAGTCTGGCCGGCAATAGAACACGGCAACCCCTATCCGGTGAAGGCAGCCGGGCTGTTCGCCAACAACAGCGTCTGCGCCTACCCGAACTCCCGGCATGTGAGTAACGCCCTGAGCTCGCTGGATTTCCTCTTTGCCGTGGACTATTTTCACACCCCGACCACGGCCCTGGCAGATGTCATCCTGCCGCCTGCCCACTGGAGCGAGCGCGACGAGATCGAGGACCTGCTCATGAAAAACCACGTGTTCAGCCAGGTTAAGGCAGTAGAGCCCGTGCCCGAATGCAGGGATGAGAAGCAGATTCTTGTGGATCTTGCACAAAGTATGGGGCTTTCCGGATACTGGGGCTCGGTTCGTGAAGCCCTTGACTACCGGCTGGAACCCACAGGCATGACCTTCGAGGAGCTCAAAAAGCACGGGAAATTTGCAACACCTGTTACATATAAAGGGTATGAGAAGTATGGCAAATTCCGCACCCCTTCGGGCAAGGTGGAGCTGTATGCAGAGTATCTCACCATGATGGGCATTTCCCCCCTGCCTAATTTCAAAGAACCCGACGAAGGCCCGGAAGTCAGCCCTCAGCTGTATGAAAAATATCCGCTTATCCTCACTACAGGCGGCAGGAATGTCGTTTACTACCACTCATCCCACCGCAATATCGAGTCACTCAGGAAGCGCGCCCCTGATCCCGAGCTCCAGATCCATCCGGATACAGCGCGCCGATACGGGATAGAAGACCACGACTGGATATACCTGTCCTCACCCAGAGGCAGGGTCGAGATAAGGGCACGCTTCGATCATGACATGCACCCCGGAATAGTACATGCAGTGCATGGCTTCTGGTACGGGGTGGAAGACGGGTGGAAGAAACTCAACATCAACATGATCACCAATGATGAACCGCTGTGCCCGGTTACCGGGTCCGTGCCTATAAAGGCACTCCTGTGCAGTATTGAAAAGCGCCCGGAATAAGCTTATCAAAAAGATGAGGCAGAAAGTGAGAGGCCTATGCTTGCAGCAAGACTGACGGGTCCGAAACATCTGGAAATAGTTGAAACAGATACCCCCGATCCAGACGGGCACAATGTCATCATCAGGGTAAAGACCTGCGGCATCTGCGGATCGGATCTGCATTACTGGGAAACAGGGCTCGACATGACCGGGAAAACCGGACTCATAATGGGGCACGAGTTCTGCGGCACAGTTGTCGATCCGGGAAGCAGGAGCGACCTGAGGCCCGGAGACAGGGTAACTGCGCTTCCGCTCGATCCCTGCGGCACGTGCGGACCCTGCAGGCGGGGACAAGCAAATCTCTGCACAAAAGGGATGAAACGTTCGATCCCGGGCAACAACTCACCCGGAGCATTCGCCCAGTATCTGAAACTGAGGCATGACATGGTGAGGATACTTCCGGATACGATCTCCGAAAGCGAAGCTGCCATGATCGAGCCAGCCTCTGTTGCCCTGCATGCAGTTCACCAGGCAGGCCTCGGTATTGGAGATCGCGTTTTCATCACCGGAGGAGGCACGATCGGCCTGCTGTGCGCTGCATGGGCCCGTACAGGCGGGGCTTCATACATTGCCCTGAGCGAGATCAACGAAGGCCGCCGGGAATTCGCCCGGGCGTTATCCTATGTGGATGCAGTCTTTGATGCAGCTGATCCGGGGGTTGTCTCCACGATGAAAAAGGCCATAAAGGGCAGTTTTGACATCGCCATTGATACCTCTGGGCGCGATGCAGGCATCAATACGGCGATTTCAGCGCTCAAGTCACAAGGCAGGCTGGTTCTTGCCGGGATTAACTTTCATCCGCAGTCGATCTTTACCCTGATGCTGGTTATCAAGGAGATCGAGATGAAGGCCTCGCTCGGATATATCCCTGAAGAGTTCGATCTGGCATTGGAGAGTATTGCAGACAAGACCCTGCACGTCGGGAATCTCATCAATAAAACCATCCCGCTGAAGGACGTACAGAAATCCTTTGAGAACCTCGCATCCGGAGACACCTGCGATGTCAAGATTATCCTTGAGGTAACATAGCAAAACCATCCCGTATATGATGATGAACTATACGATGCACGCATGGTATTGAGGATCGGGCGATGAAAACCTTTGGGTGCCAAAGGGCAAATACGGCCTAGATGTATCCATATCGGAACTTGTCAATGAGAATGGAGGAACTTGGAGGACGTTTCTATTTTATGAGTAACAGGCCGAGCATCTTTGTTGAGGCGGTAAGATTTTATTGCTTCAGACAAACATTTAAGGGGTAGTATAGCTGTTTTGATATTCACATAATAGCTGGTGTTGGTGAAGGAAGCCCCCGGCCACGAACTAATACTCGGCGAAACCACAAAACGTCAGATGGAACTCTACCCCAGATTGGGCGTTACCCCGCCAACTGTATATGAAGCGCTTGCTTCCGGTCTGCCCTGATCGATGGAGGCGGGACGTCCCTTGATTATTCCATAAAGCCCAAAATAACGGCTAATCGTTCAGGCTGAGCAGATCGGGTGTCATTGGCCTGAAAGCGATGCCGATTTCACGGGATACCTTCAGGTCCACGACGTAATTATTGTTGTTCAGTGCGGTTATCGGGCGCTCCTGGGGCTGTATGTTCTCGACCAGGATGTCTTTTACGCATGCTGCTGTAAGATCGCCTATCGCCTGAAAGTCCGGAGACAGATATAGGAAAGGTCCGTCGGTGACGCTCACGAGCGATGATATGCACGGCAGTGAATTTTTGCGTGAAACCGTCATAAGCTCTTTGCTCGCCTTCCATCCTTTGAGTTCATAGTATCCGTCGGCAGGGACTACGAACGCGTCGATCTGCTGGGCGATGAGTTCATTAGCTGCCGGGAGTATGCTCTCACCCATGCCCACCTCTCGTGATATGATTTTCAGCCCGAGCCTCTGTGAATACACCTTCATGTCGTGGACAAAGGCCACGGCATCATTGTCATTACTGTGTATTATACCCAAGGTCCTGATGTTCGGCAGGGCAAGAAGCGATGCATTGATAACGTCGACTGCTGTCGTGTTGATGGCGACACCGGACGTTTTCTGTTTAAGGTATGTGACAGAATCAATGGCCGAGGTATATACGAGCGGAATCCCTGCTGAGACGATCTCTTTCTGAAAATATTTGGTCGCGGATGTGCCGATCGTAACTACCATGTCCGGATTGCGTCTTATAACCTGTGAACCGATATTTCTGGTTGAAAGGTAGCAAAGCAGTTTTCCCCAGAGAGAATCAGCGGGGGAGGTGTCGATAACGGTCCTGGTTACCGAAAGATTGTATCCTTTAACCAGGCCCTGCCTGGCAAGGCCGTCGAGCAGCCCGTCATAGGCGCGGTCAAAGGTCTCGTTATCACCGAGCTGGAGTACTTCGATATCATAATGAGATTGAGCCATTATGGGCTGAACTCCAAGGAATAGCAGAAACAGGAAAATTGACAGTCTTTTCATTATTGTCCCCCTTTACTGATATATCATGCGATGGTTGTCCTATCGGAAAAGGGAGATATTATATTAAATCTTTGTTTGAAGAAAACCTCACATATCCCATGGATAGTAAAGGTTCAGGGTTTGAGAATGGGTGATCCGGCATTTCGGATCTTTCAGGGAACCTTCTTGCCTGCAGCTGGGCTACCGGTAAATGTTGCGATACTCAAGTTGTCATCATCACCGCCTGCCAGGATCATGCCTTCGGATGTGCCGAATTTCATCTGCCTCGGCTTCAGGTTTGCCACGACAATGCCCCTTTGATCAATAAGGGTCTCAGGATTGGGATAGGCCTTTTGGGTGCCGGGAATCTTCTTATTTTACAATCTTTTCCCGTGCTTCGGATGATCTTTCTATCTTCGCCCATGAATCGCGCAGGGTAACTGTCCGGTTGAACACAAGATGTTCTCCTGATGAGTCCTTTGAGTCCACACAGAAGTAGCCGAGCCTTTCAAACTGGAAACTTTCACCAGATGCGGCGTTTTTAAGGGATGGCTCTATGCGGCATGAGCTCACAATATCCATGGATTCCGGATTGAGGTATGTCTTGAAGTCGCGTTCTTCTTTCTCCCCGCAAGGGTTTTCCACGGTAAAGAGCCTGTCATAAAGACGAACCTCTGCCTCGATCGAGTGGGGTGCGCTCACCCAGTGAATGGTGCCTTTTACCTTGCGTCCGTCAGGGGAATCGCCGCCTCGTGTGTCAGGGTCGTACGTGCAGTGCAGCTCGAGGATTTCACCGGTATTCTCATCCTTTAAGACCCTGTCGCACGTAATGAAATAGGCACCTCTGAGCCGGACTTCCACTCCCGGAGAGAGACGGAAAAACTTTTTCGGCGGATCTTCCATGAAATCTTCTTGTTCAATGTAGAGTGTCCGGCTGAAAGGCACTGGTCGGGATCCCATTAAAGGATTGCCCGGATGATTCCGGATCACGAATTCTTCTGTCTTTTCGGCTGGATAATTGTCTATTACCACCTTGAGCGGGTTAAGTACTGCCATTCTCCGCTGCGCCTTCATATTGAGGTCTTCCCGGATGCAGTGCTCCAGGAGCGCGATATCCACCATGCTGTCGTTTTTTGCCACACCGATACGATCGCAGAAGTCCCTTATGGCTTCCGGCGTGTATCCTCGTCTTCTCAAGCCCGATATGGTAGGCATCCGCGGATCGTCCCATGAACTCACGAAACCTTCCTCGACGAGATCCAGGAGCTTGCGTTTGCTCATGACCGTATAGGTCAGGTTGAGCCGGGCAAACTCGATCTGCCGGGAGCGGAAGATGTCCAGTTCGTTGAGTGACCAGTCATACAGGGGTCTGTGGTCTTCAAATTCAAGGGTGCAGATGGAGTGCGTGATACCTTCAAGGGAATCAGATACCGGGTGGGTGAAATCGTACATGGGATAGATGCACCACTGATTTCCGGTCCTGTGGTGCGTGGCCCTCAATATCCGGTACAGGACGGGGTCCCGCATGTTGATGTTCGGTGACTTCATGTCGATCCTTGCCCGAAGCACTCGTGATCCGTCCGGGAACTCACCTGCTCTCATACGGGTAAACAGGTCGATGTTTTCCTCGACAGACCTGTTTCGGTACGGACTGTCCTTGCCCGGCTCGGTCAGCGTCCCCCGATACTGCCGGATCTCTTCCGGGCTGAGATCGCAGACATAGGCCCTTGATTTTTTTATGAGATGTACGGCGAAGTCGTAAAGCTTCTCGAAGTAGTCGGAGGCATAGAAGAGCCTGTCTCCCCAGTCAAAGCCCAGCCACCTCACATCTTCCAGGATGGAATCGATATATTCCTGGTCTTCCTTGCTCGGGTTTGTGTCGTCGAATCTCAGGTTGCACAGCCCGCCTTCATTTTCTTCGGCAATACCGAAGTTCAGGCATATGGATTTTGCATGGCCGATATGAAGGTATCCGTTCGGCTCGGGAGGAAACCGGGTGTGCACCCTGGCTCCATGTTTGTTGTTTGTCTTGTCCTGTGCAATGATGGCCCGGATGAAATCAAGAGACAGGGATGAACTTTTCTCCCCGGTCGTCTTCTTGGGTGATATGGTTTTTTCATGTTCTTTCATGCCTGATACCTCGGTTATACAGTCTTTGCTGTATGGTGTAGTATGCAAGCTATATAGCACAGGCGGTTGCAATTTGAAATCATGTAAGCATAAGGCCGTGTTCCTGTAGCAGTAGCCGTTATGGCTGAGGATGAGAAGTCCTGCAGAGCCAATCTTTGATTTGCAGCGGGTCGTATCGAAGAGAATGCTTTGTGTCAGGATAGTTAAAGGGGGCATCCTTTATTCAAGGATGCCCCCTTTAACTGTTTTATTCTGGTTAACCCACTATATAGGAAAGGAACGGGTTAGCAAAAAGCAGGATGAGCGCAATTACCAGGGTATATATTGCAAGGGATTCTATCATGGCCAGGCCGATGACGAGGGCTGTTATTATTTTCCCGGATGACTCCGGATTTCTTGCGATACCCTCACATGCACCTCTTACACCGGTACCTTGACCAAGGCCGGTACCGAAAGCAGCTATCCCCATGCCAATGCCGGATGCAACCGCTACCCAGCTGAAGTACTGTATGGCAGCGGGGCTTGCTGTGCCATCAGCTGCAAAGGCTACAGATGCGCCTATAAGAATGAAGCATGTTGCAAAACCCAACGAACCGAAAATACTCTTCATGAAATCCTCCTTAGATTTTTAATTGTCTGTATTCTAACGAATAAACAAACAAACTCCGCTTTTTTCAACGCCTTTCATTAACACCAAAAAACCAGCCATGAGCGAGAATAACACATGACCGGTTGTCATATCAATGGATAGTATTGCCTAATGGGCTTCCTCCATCGCACCGCTGATATACATCATTGCAAGCAGGGTGAAGACAAAGGCCTGTAGAATCGAGGTGAATATCATGAGAACGAGCATCGGGATAGGCATCAGAAACGGTACAAGGAAGAGCAGTACGATGAGTACGAGATCTTCACCGAATATGTTTCCGAACAGTCGCATGGTCAGGGACAGCGGTCTTGCCAGATGTCCGATGATCTCCACAGGAATCATGAGCGGTGCCATCCACCATACCGGGCCCATGAACTGCTTGAAGTATTTAATGCCATGGATCCTCACGCCCACGATATGGGTCAGCAGAAACACCACGAGGGCCATGGACAGGTTTGTGTTGAGGTTTGCCGTGGGAGAATAGAAGCCAGGGATAACGCCTCCCAGATTGCACACCAGAATAAACAGGGCAATCGTTGACATGAGCGGGAAGAACCTCATCCCGGTTTCTCCCATGGTATCAACCAGGAGATTCTTCAATCCGCCGATGACAACCTCGAGGAAATTCTGGAGCCTGCCTGGAACGAGTTTCAGACTTTTTGCCACCAGCATTGAGACGAGGATGAGCATAAGCATGTAAAACCATGTATAGGTAACCTGCTGCATATGGTTTCCATCGACGAGATGAAAGTTCTCATGAAGAAATTGGTAAAGGGGTACTGTGATAAAATCCAGAGCCAGAAAACCGTGATCCATAATCAGTCTCCTCCTGCGAATATATATATGAAGCATGCGTAGCTTATTATCCCAAGCATGATAACCGAAAGCCCGAGCAATAATCCGAGAATATCCACCTTCATATAAACTATGAGAGCGAATATGGTTGCCCCTGTTATCGCCAGCCTGAGTATATAGCGTTTTGCCATGAATGATTTGCTCTGTTTGGCTGTAAGAGAGATTGCCGATCTGGCGTGACTGTAGAGCCACTGGTAGTTGAGCATGCACACGAGTCCGCCGAGCAGGACACCCAAGGCAAAGTTCCGATCAAAAAGCAGGTAGCCCAGTACGCATAATGTCGACCATATTATCAGCGATATGATTTCTATGCGTTTTTGTATTGGATCTTTACTTGTCGGATCCATCGGATTTTCCTTCGCTGAAGAATCTCATGTAGTTCTTGTACATAATCCTGAATCCCGCGAGTATCCCGCCAAAGATGAACAGGAGTGTGAATATCGGCTCTGTATCGAGCTTGGTGTCAAGATACAGCCCGGCAACAAGGCCAAGTACAATGGCAATCACCATGGCAAAGCCTATGGTGCTCAGGTCCGCTACCGTTAGATACATATTTTTCTTATCTTTGTCGTTCATGCAATCCTTTCAGTGCTTATACAGAATATGCATCAGCATATTACTGAATTGTCATTCATAATGCAAGTGTGTTTTTTATAGGAGACTTTGCGCAGGTAGTTGAGGCTGTAATGTATAAAGAGCTGAAATGACATGATAAACCATGCTGCAATCCACAATGAAACAAGGATCTTTATCATGTGAGCTTAAGGCCATGAGAAGCCTGTAACATCCTGGAGGAATAATATCGATTATGGACAAGCTCTTGGATTTATTGTACATGGTGGGTGATTATGAGAAGAACCGTTATAGTTCCAGGCATTTTAATTATAAGCGTTATTCTCACCATATTGCCGGGTTTGATCCCTCAAACAACAGACCCGCGCTATCAATTTGAATCTTTCGTGAAATATACCTATACCCCCTCAATACCCGATGAATTCCTTGATATATATGATGCCGGGGCAAGAAAACAATATTTGTTGACCATTCTCCTTCCAATGGTCTTAAAGACAAATGCCGAGGTCGAGTCTGAGCGCAGATCAATTGAGCGGATAAAGAGTACCTGGTTGTGGTTATCGAGACGAGAAGAACTCTTTTTAGAGCAGCTTGCCGGAAAATATAAGGTGGAGACCGGGGATTATGATGCCATGATAGAAGATCTGCTGGTGAAGGTAGATGTGCTTCCTCCATCGCTCATTCTTGCACAGGCAGCCATTGAATCCGGATGGGGTACATCAAGATTTGCCGTAGACGGGAACAATCTGTTTGGATTGCGCACGCCTTCCGGAGAAGGAATGGTGCCGAGGCAGCAGGGTGAGGGGATGGTCTTCAGGGTCTCGCGGTTTGAGGATCTTCAGTCAAACATCGACTACTATTTATGGAATATCAATACCCACCATAAATATGAAGAACTCCGGGGTATAAGATCCGGCAGTGCTTACCCTTACGACCCCGTAGAGCTTGCCGGCGGGTTGAGACACTATTCGGAAATGGGTGATGAATATGTTGAAAAGCTTGTCCGTATCATCGAGTATAACAACCTTAAGGACTATGACGGCTATGGTCTCGAATAAGGTGTCCGTGATAAAGGCACTCTCAAGGATTACTTGCCTGGCAGCTGTTTTTATTGCACTCGGCGTGGTGGCACACGCATATGTGACGGTGTTGCTGTATCACAAGTTTGATGAGGCCGATTCACCCTCGACTTCGGTCCCGACTGTGATGTTCAGGCAGCAGATGGATTATCTCAAGGAGAAGGGCTACAAGGTGATATCCATGGACGATCTTTTCGAGTGCATCTCAGGGGCGAAACCAATGCCCGAGAAGGCGGTGGTCATAACAATAGATGACGGATATCTTTCCGAATATACCCATGCGGTCCCTGTCCTGAAAGAGCATGGGTTTCCCTTCTGCATCTTCGTCTTCACCCGCGCTGTGGGTTCCCGGAATTTCATGAACTGGGATCAGCTCAAGGATGTGTTATCTTCGGGAGGCGATGTGGGCAGCCATTCGCATACCCATCCCAGGCTCACAGAAGTCCCTTCTGATGAGATGGAGAAGGAGTACCGGGTTTCAAGGAAGATCCTGGAAGAAAAGTTGGGTATCGAGGCAAAGTGGTTTGCCTATCCCTTCGGCGAATACGATGATACGATACGGGCCATCGGTATAAAGACAGGTTACAAGCTCCTGCTGACCTCGGATCCCGGCAGCGCAGGGCCACAGACGCAGCCGGACCTTGTTCCCCGCCAGGCGATCGTCGGGCAGAACATGACTATGCGGCGGTTCAGGGAGAAACTTGAGCAGCCGCCCCTTGCCGTTATCGAAAGATCTCCCAAGTCCGGCAGGCTGAAAGGAAATAAGCTCAAAGGGGTTTCCATAACTATTGCAGAGCCCCAAAACTATCATCCGGGGCAGGTGCAGGTGTTTCTCTCGGAAAAGGGCAGGCTTGATACGGTCTTTGATCCTGCTACGGGCTTGATTGTATGCACACAGCCCATTGAGCTTGCCAGAAAAACAAACAGGATCATCACAACAGCCAGGCGGAAACAGGACGGCCTTTTTGCCATGGATTCCTATATGATCGTATTGTCCGAGTAGCCTTGTCCGAGAGTTTGGGCTTGAACCTGGGCGTTAAATGTGACTAGATCTTGAATCATGATACCTTTGGACAACAAGGACAAAGAGATTCTCACCCTGGCTCAGGGGGATCTGCCCGTCAAAGCCAGGCCGTTCGATGAATGGGCAAAGCAGCTGGGTATGGATGTCAATGACCTGCTCGAACGGCTGGAAAGGCTCAGGAGAGAGGGAATAATCAGGGACATAAAGGCCATACTGCGGCATCGGGACGTCGGATTTGCCTGCGGTGCAATGGTGGCATGGGCCGTGCCTGCAAAGCGGGTGGATTCTATCGGCAGCAGGATTGCAGAAAACGATTTTGTCACGCACTGCTATGAGCGGCCTGCATTCGGCCATTATAATGTATTTTCAATGATTCACGGACACAGCATCAAAGATGTGGAAGATGTCGTTGCCGAAATATCTTCTTCGGTGGGCATTGAAGATTACCAGGTATTCTGGAGCGTGAAGGAATTGAAGAAGTCGTCCATGAAATATTTCTGACAGGGGAATAATCAGTGAGAAATTCAGATATGTTTACAAAGGCAAAGCAGTTTATACCCGGCGGTGTGAATTCTCCTGTCAGGGCATTTACCAGGGTCGGGGGTATCCCCCGGTTCATCGACATGGCTCAAGGGGCCTTTCTCTATGACCTGGAAGGGAAAGAATATATCGATCATGTACTCTCCTGGGGGCCGATGATCCTCGGGCACTGCCATCATGCTGTTGTCGATGCAGTCATACGGCAGGCACACACAGGCATGAGTTACGGGGCGCCGACCGAGGCCGAGGTCCTCATGGCGGAACTTATCTGCTCGGCTGTATCATCTGTTGACACGGTAAGGTTCGTGAATTCAGGCACGGAAGCTGCGATGAGCGTCATTCGACTTGCCAGGGCATTTACCGGAAGGGATCTCGTGGTGAAGTTTCAGGGGTGCTACCACGGGCATGTAGACGCTCTGCTGGTTAAGGCAGGCTCAGGGGCGCTGACATTCGGGGTTGCCGACACATCAGGGGTTCCTGAAGTGATTGCAGCCACAACAGCCGTGCTTGAGTATAATGATATCAACGGATTCGAGAGATTCATGAATGAGCACGGGGGAAAGGTTGCGGCGGTTATCGTCGAACCTGTAGCCGGGAATATGGGTGTGGTTCTTCCGCAAGCAGGGTTCCTGGAGATGCTGCGTGAACAGACCAGCTCACATGGGGCGCTTCTGGTCTTCGACGAGGTGATAACAGGCTTCAGGTTCTGTTTTGGCGGATACCAGGATCTTGTCGGAATCAGACCAGACCTGACCTGTCTCGGCAAGATAATAGGCGGGGGCATGCCGGTTGGTGCATTCGGCGGCAGAGCCGATATCATGAAAATGCTCGCGCCTGAAGGACCGGTGTATCAGGCAGGGACACTCTCCGGGAATCCTCTGGCAATGGCTGCAGGTCTTGCCACCTTGACAGTGCTCAGGGAATCCGATCCGTATGAGGGTCTTGCCCTTTCCATGGACCGGCTCATGGGATCGTTCAGAAGCGGTTCTGAAAAGGCAGGCATCCCTCTGACAGTAAACCAGACAGGTTCAATGGCAGGCATCTTCTTTCAGCAAGGTCCTGTGGAGCGGTTTGATGATGTCATGGCTTCAAATACGAAAAGGTATGCACGTTTCTTCCATGCCATGCTTGATCAGGGTGTTTATCTGGCGCCTTCTCCGTTTGAAGCACTCTTCATAAGTACTGCACATACCGCAGAGGTGCTTGAAAAAACAGCAGCGTCAGCGCATAAAGCGTTTCTTATGCTCTCAGGTCAGGTATAACGGGTTTCTCACTGCTGAGTCTGTCTGCGCAGACAAGGGGAAGGACGTCTTGTTTTGAATCCGGGAAAGCGAGCTTGAGCACTTCATCAATATTCTCGACATAGTGAATATGGATGTCCTTGAGAACCTTGCCCTCGATGTCTCTTAGGTCTTTCCGGTTCATCTTTGGCAAAATGATCTCCGTAATCCCTTCGCGCCGGGCGGCGAGCACTTTTTCCTTGATGCCTCCAACAGGCAGTACCACACCTCGAAGGGTTATCTCCCCGGTCATGGCGAGGTTTTCACGGACAACCGTAGAGGTGATGAGCGAGATGATGGATGTTACTATGGTAACGCCGGCAGACGGACCGTCTTTCGGGATGGCACCTGCCGGTACATGAATATGGATGACCCTGTTCTGTTCAATTGCATGGCCGGCGCTCTTGATCACGCTCAGCGCGATCCGTGCGGATTCTTTCATGACGTCACCCATCTGTCCGGTCAGGATCATCTCGTCCTTGCCGTCTACAATGGCTGATTCGACAAAGAGGATCTCTCCGCCGAAAGGCGTCCATGCAAGCCCGGTTGCAATCCCCGGGATGCTGGTCCTGTCTTTGGCCTCCCGGATAAAACGTATTGGCCCCAGGGCTTCTTCGACAAATGAGCTGTCCACGATGAAGTCATCCCCTCCATGCTTGGCAACCTTCGATGCAATGACCCGCAGGCACGATGCGATCTCCCTCTGGAGATTTCTTACCCCGGATTCTCTTGTATAATGGCGTATGATGTATTCGATAGCCTGATCGGTGAAATCGATAGCGGTCTTTTCAAGCCCGTTTACATCCTGTTCTTTCGGGAGAAGGTAGTTCCTTGCAATCTGGAGCTTGTCCTCCTGGGTGTAGCCTTCTATCTCTACGATCTCCATGCGGTCTCTCAATGCAATGGGGATCGTGTCTATCATGTTTGCCGTCGTGATGAAAAAGACGCCTGAGAGATCGTAGGGTACATTAAGGTAGTGATCGACGAAATGGCTGTTCTGCTCCGGGTCGAGCGCCTCGAGCAGAGCGGACGAGGGGTCGCCGTGGATATCATGGGAAAGCTTGTCGATCTCGTCGAGCATGAACACGGGGTTGGTTTTACCGGCCAGTTTTATCCCGTTTATGATCCTGCCCGGCATGGCCCCGATATATGTTCGCCTGTGCCCGCGTATCTCGGCCTCATCCCTCACCCCTCCAAGGGATATGCGTATGAATTCTCTGCCCATGGCGCGGGCAATTGACCTTCCGAGCGAGGTTTTGCCCACACCGGGAGGACCGACAAAACACAGGATAGGGCCTTTCAGATCGTCTTTGAGTTTCTTTACCGAGAGATATTCGAGGATTCTCTTTTTCGGGTTTTTGAGGTTGAAGTGGTCTTTGTTCAGGATTTCCTCAGCATTGATGATATCCAGGTTGTCCGTTGATGCTTCATTCCATGCAAGGTCAATGATCCAGTCAAGATACGTCCTGATAGTGACGTATTCGGATGAGCCGGGCTGCATGCGTGAGATACGTTTGAGATCCTTCTGAATCTCCTTTGCCACCTCTTCAGGAAGTCCTTTTGCCTCGATCTCCCTCTTCAACTCGTCCATCTCGTCTTCAACATTTCCGGGTGTCTCTCCCAATTCCTTCCTGATGGTCTTGAGCTGCTGTCTGAGATAGTATTCACGCTGGGCATTGTTGATCTCGCCCCTGGCCTTTTCCGTAATCTTTGAAGACAGTTCCAGGATTTCCAGCTCTTCGCGCAATGTCTCGTATAAAACGGTGTATTTTTCGAAGAAGCCGGTTTCTTCAAGGATCTGCTGTTTCTTTAACAAGGGGATGGGCAGATTGGTTGTTGCTGTGCTCAGCAGCATCGATGGGTCCCTGATCTTGGAAATGTTAGACAGCACTGTATCGAGGTTGTGATATGAAAGTCGTGCAAGCTGCCCCAATGTTTCACGTGTTGAGAGCGCAATGGCATAGACCTGTCTGTCAGGCTCGAGATCTTCTGTGAGGTATGAAATACGGGCCTTCAGAAACGGCGTGTCGGCAGACTTTTCTTCAAGGGAGACCTTTTTGATGCCCTTGATCATTATTGACAGTCCGCTGTTCTTTGAAGGGGTTATTTTGGTTATCCTTGCCATGCACCCGATTCTGAACAGGTTTTCCCACTGTACCGGTTCGATCTCTGCGGGTTCCTTCATGCCAACGGCTGCCACGGGTGAGGCACTGTCATAGAGTTCTTTTACCAGGGAGACGGATGCTGGGTTCGATACAAGCAGAGGCAATACTCCGTTCGGTAGGAGGATAGCGTCTTTCAGCGGCAGTACAGGGAGTATTTCCGGATATCCTTGCTCTTCGGTAAAAGGCTTTTCTTCAAGGTTGCGGCTCAAGATATTCTTTATCCAGTCCATGGGTTATTTGTAGGGGATCATTCCTGTAAAGTCAATCAATGTCCGGCTATGAAGAATGTAAACAGGTAAAGGGCGGCAGTTTGGATCCGTCCTTGACCTCGGAATCTTCAATGATGCAGGAATGTCCGACAAAACTTGCTTTGCCGATCCTGGAATTTCTGATCCATGCACCCGGCATGATCCTGGTCTGAGACTCTATACAGCTGTTTCCCAGGACATGGATATGAGGCCATAATTCCACATCAGGCTCAACCTTTGCCGTGGGACTGATCCAGGTGGTGTCCGGGTCGATCATGGTCACGCCTGATTCCATGATGTTTTCGTTGATTCTGCGCTGCATAAGCCCAGCTGCATGGGCAAGCTGGGAACGTGAATTGATGCCGTGTGCCTCATTGTAGTCGCCGGCAGTGTAGGACGCGGCATATTCGGCCATTGCAACGATATCGGTCAGATAGAATTCCCCCTTTGCATTGTCGGGAGAGAGTCTTTGCACGGCCTGCAGCAGGAATTCCTTGTTGATGATGTATACGCCGGTATTGATCTCGTGAATCTGTTTCTGTTCCCGTGTCGCTTCGGCCTCTTCCACTATTGAACACACACGGTTGTCTGAATCCCGCACGATCCTTCCATAGCCGAAGGGTTCCGGGAGTTCTGCCGTAAGTATACCAATGGGAGCATTGGATTCCTTATAGATATCAACGAGCCGGGCAAGAGATTCTGTACTGATAAGCGGCATGTCGCCGGGCAGGATAACTATATCTTGTTCGGCAATGGTCTCAAGGACGGGTTTTGTCATAAGGATCGCATGCCCTGTACCCAGGGGAGGGTCCTGCACCACCTGGATGATGGAGAAGGTGTCCATGTAGGGGCCCACGATGTCTCTCCCGTGGCCGACCACGCTGATGATGGCGCTGCTGATCTCCTGCGCGAGACGGATGGAATAATACACAAGCGGCATCCCGAGGATCTCGTGCATTACCTTCGGTTTGTCAGATTTTAATCTGGTGCCTTTCCCTGCGGCAAGTATTATGGTACAAGTATTCAACATTGTGGTGCACTGCTATCATAAACAGGGTTGTTTCGCAAGATACGATATACCATTATTCTTGTAAAAGCCCCGTGTATTTGTTAAGACGGCTTAACGATTGATCCACATGAAGGAAAGGAGTGGTCTTATATGGTCTTAGAATGGATCTTTGGAATGTTTTCGAGTGATCTGGCCATAGATCTGGGTACTGCAAACACACTGGTCTTCGCAAGGGACAAGGGGATTGTCCTTTCCGAGCCGTCGGTGGTTGCCGTGAAGATGGAACACGGCGGGGTGAACCGGATTGTTGCAGTTGGGACCGAGGCCAAGAAGATGCTCGGTAGAACACCTGAAAACATTCAGGCCATCAGGCCGATGAAAGATGGTGTCATTGCGGATTTTGAAGCGACCGAGGCTATGCTCAAATATTTTATTACCAAGGTTCACCAGCGGCGGCTCGGAGTGCGCCCCCGTGTGATCATCTGCGTGCCTTCAGGGATTACCCAGGTTGAGAAGAGGGCTGTCAAGGAATCCGCTCAGGCTGCCGGGGCGCGGGAGGTATACATCGTTGCAGAGCCCATGGCTGCCGCCATCGGAGCCGGTCTTCCGGTTACCGAGCCGATCAGCTCCATGATCGTGGATGTCGGAGGGGGAACCACGGAAGTGGCTGTTATCTCTCTTTCCGGTATTGTCTATACCAACAGCGTGCGTGTCGCAGGCGACAAGATCGACCAGGCTATCATGCAGTATATAAAACGCGAATACAATCTTCTTATCGGGGAAAGGACCGCAGAGATTATCAAGATCATGATCGGTTCGGCTGCTTCCGACGAGGTGGAAAAGACCATCGAGGTAAAAGGCAGGGATCTTGTAGACGGGATTCCCAAGATCTTTACCATCTCTTCTGAGGAGATCAGAAAGGCCTGTCAGGGTCCGGTTCGAACGATCATCGATGCGGTGAGGGTTGCCCTTGAACAGACCCCGCCTGAACTGGCTGCCGATATCGTGGACAGAGGAATTGTGCTGACGGGTGGAGGGGCACTGTACAAGAATCTTGACAAGCTTCTCAGGGAAGAGACCGGCCTGCCTGTTATCATAGCTGAGGATCCGCTTTCTACAGTAGCACGGGGAGCCGGTAAGCTGCTCGATGATATCGAGCTGCTCAGAGATGTAACAATACCTAGTTGATGGGACGCAGTAGTACAAGGGCCTTCTTATTATTTATAGCTGCTGCCGTTATTCTTGTACTGATCTCTCTGGGCCAGTACAGTTCATCATCTTTCGGTATCAAGTTTGTTCGCGAAGGATATTTTGTATTCGAACGGATCATCACGGCCCCGTTTACCTTAATAGGACATATCTGGCGAGACTATGTGTTTCTGGTAAATGCCAGGGAGGAAAACACGGATCTCAAGAAGCGACTCGATGAGATGAGGGTTCAAGGCATGATCCTGGAAGAACTTAGATCAGAAAACAAGCGGTTTAGGACCATGCTGGATTTCAAGGAAACACATAAGGAATTTACCCTTTATCCTGCAAGTCTGCTTACCCAGGACATTACCCTGATCTATAAGACCGCTGTTGTTGACAAAGGTTCGCGCAGCAGATTCTTCATCGATATGCCCATAGTCAATCCTGATGGCGTTGTGGGCAAGGTTGTCGGGGTTTCATTCAATACTTCACAGATTCTGCTCATCACCGATCCCAACAGTGCAATCCCCGCTCTCATTGAATCCACACGTATAAAAGGTATCGTAAAAGGCACTGGAGGGGAAAGCGTCAGCCTTGAATATGTCCGCAGTTCCGAGGACATCCATATCGGGGACAAGGTGATCACATCGGGCTTGCTCGGTATATTTCCCAAAGGGCTTGCGATAGGATACGTGCGGGATATCAGGAAAGACGAACACAAGATCTTTGCCGATATCCTTCTGACTCCCTGTGTGGACATGCAGAGGATTGAGGGAATATTTGGAATAGGCCGGGATGTGGCGACTACAGACTAGTTTATTCGGGATACTGTTTCTGATTATCTTCATGGAGGTGAGTATTATCCCCTTCATATGGTCTGACCTGCGGGTGAATTTTTTTATCGGTATGATCATTGGTCTGATCATCTACATCCCTTTTTCCCAGGGATTTCCCTTTGTAATACTTGCAGCCCTTGTTCTGCAGGCCTTTTCAGGTGCACGGATCGGATTGATACCTCTGATATATATCATCGTTTTTCTCTCTCTCGATGTAATAAAGAGTCTTCTTTATTTTGAGAATGTTTATACGCAGATTGCCCTCGGTTTTTTCTATTACATTGCAATCATAGGCATTTCCCTCACTTTTACAGGAGCCGCAGGGCTTGAGGAGAAAATACCATACCTGTTAATCGGGGCGATGTTAACGGGTGCTATAAGCCCGGCCATGGTTTATATCGTGAGCCGTCTGCAGAAGATATATGAGTCATAATCTTACCGGTCCGGAGCTTGAAGAGGCGTTGCGATGGAAGGCAAAGATGCTTATGATCTTTGTGTTCGTATTGTTCTGCATTCTGCTGCTGCGGCTCGTGAACATGCAGATATTCAACGGCTCTTATTATGAGGGCCTGTCCAGCAACAACAGAATTCGCATTGTCAGTATCAATGCAACCAGAGGCAAGATTCTCGACAGAAACAAAGAGGTCCTCGCAGATAACAGGCCGGCATACAACCTGAAGATAATGCCCGAGGACATTCGGAATGTTCATGATATCTCCGGGCGTCTGGGTCTGTTGCTGGAACAGAATAATAGAGATATCATTGAAAAGATCACCCAGTCGAAGATGAGACCTTACGATCCGGTGACAATAGCCAGAGACATAAGTTTCGACCAGGTTGCACGCATAGAGGCCGAGCTTTTTACCCTGCCGGGGGTTTCCATCGATGCAACGAATGAAAGGGACTATGTGTTCAAGGATCTGGCCTCGCATATCCTTGGTTTCCTTGGGGAGATATCACGAAAGGAGCTGCAGAGGGGACAGACGCGCGAATATGTAAGCGGTGATCTGATCGGCAAGACAGGAATAGAATTCTCCTGTGAAGATGAACTTCGCGGGGTAAAGGGTGCCCGGGTGTTCGAGGTGGATGCCCTCGGGCGAAAGATCAAGATCCTCAGTGAACGTCCTGCTGTTCCCGGAAATGATATCGTACTTACCATTGATAAAAGATTACAGCTCGTTGCGAAAGAATCGCTTCGGAGCCGTTCAGGGGCAGTGGTTGCTTTGGTGCCGTCTACGGGCGAGGTCCTTGTCATGACATCCTCGCCGGGATATGATCCGAATATGTTCATGTCTCCAATGGCACCCGAGGCATGGAAACAGATATCGGAAGATCCGCTGCATCCGCTCGAGAACAGGGCAATAAGGGGCCAGTATCCACCCGCATCGATATTCAAGGTGGTTGTCGCTATTGCAGGTCTTGCCACAAAGACCATAGCGCCGCAGGAAAAGATCTTCTGCCCGGGAGACTATACACTGGGGGCAAATACATACCGATGCTGGAAAACGGATGGTCATGGTGATATTTCCATGGTCAGGGCGATCAGCGAATCCTGCGATGTATATTTTTATAAGCTCGGTGAGATGCTGGGCATAGACCGGATATCAAAGTATGCATCTGATCTGGGTTTCGGAAAACCGACTGGAATTGAGCTCAGGGATGAACTTTCCGGCATAAACCCGACAAGACAGTGGAAGCAGAAGCGTTTCGGCAGTTCCTGGAAACCCGGGGATACGATCATCACGTCCATCGGTCAGGGGTATAATCTGGTGACCCCGCTTCAGGTGGCAAAGGCCATGAGCGCGCTCGTAAACGGTGGGAGGTTATATAAACCGAGCATTATTGTCTCTCAGGGAGAACATCTGGAAGGGGAACTTGAGTTTGGCAAGGCGGATCTTGATATCATAAAGGCAGGATTGAGATCGGTTGTCGATGGGGAGCTGGGAACTGCACGCCACATTCACAACCCCATGTTTGCTGTCGGAGGTAAGACAGGGACAGCACAGGTGGCAAGAGGATATTCATCAAAACTTCCGGACGAATCGGATCTTCCCTATCACCTGCGGGATCATGCCTGGTTCTTTGGTTTTTCCCCTGTGGAGACACCGGAGATCCTTGTCGTCGCAGTTGTGGAACACGGGGGACACGGCGGCAGCATAGCTGCACCTATTGTCAGGGACGTGATAAAAGAGTTTTACTTTCTCAAAGGCATGGAAGATGAGCAGATACGCGAAGATAACTGATAATATAGACTGGGGGCTCATAGGCACTACATTTGCCATAATCTTTATCGGGCTTGCCTGTCTGTACAGTTCTGCAGGGGAATCGAACCCCGCGATCTTTTATAAGCAGATCATCTGGATTCTCACAGGCACACTGGTGATGGCGGTTGTTTTTATCATTGATTACCGGGTGCTCATGTATTCAGCATGGCCGCTGTATGTCTTCGTCATTGCCGCCTTGATACTGGTCCTTGTCTTCGGCAAAGAGATATCAGGGGCCAGAAGGTGGATATCCTTAGGGCCCATGGGTATTCAACCCTCGGAACTGGCTAAGATTACCGTGATTATCTGGATGGGATACTGGGGTGAAACCAAGAAGCATATCCAGGGATATGGTATTCGGGAACTGATCGTGCCTGCCTTTTTTATGATCATACCCATCGTGCTCATACTTGCCGAGCCGGACCTCGGTACTGCGGGTATTGTTGCCTTTATAGCGCTGATCATGTTTCTGCTTCTCGGAATAAAGCGCTCGACCCTGATTGCATTCGGCATGCTGTTTATCGCCGGTATGCCTTTTGCCTGGATTTCTTTAAAGGAGTACCAGCGTGTCAGAATACTCTCGTTCCTGGATCCTTCACGGGATCCTCTCGGGAGCGGTTATCATGCCATGCAATCGAAGATAGCAGTAGGATCCGGAGGTCTTGCAGGAAAGGGGTTTCTTGAGGGAAGCCAGACCCAGCTTCGTTTTCTGCCAGAGCATCACACGGACTTCATCTTTTCAGTGGTCGCCGAAGAGTGGGGATTCGTGGGTTCATCCCTGCTCATAGTCCTCTATCTCATACTGATTACCAAGATCATATCCATGGGAACCAAGGCCAAGGATCGTTTCGGGAGCATGCTGTGTTTCGGGATTGCAGGGTATTTTACTCTGCATATCTTCATAAATATAGCCATGGCTGTCGGGATATTCCCGGTTGTGGGAGTGCCCCTGCCGTTCATCAGTTACGGTGGTTCCTTCATGCTCATGAACCTGATATGTATCGGGATTATCCTGAACATCTCCTGGAGAAGGTTTATCTTCTGATGATCTCAACTGTTTATGGGTTTATTGCAATAAAAAAAGCCCGACTGTTCAGCCGGACTTTTTGGTCATACGAGACAAGATGTTAAATAAGTATGGTATGTTATATGGTATAAAGAAAGTCTGTCATCTTGGTTATATGAACCATCTGAGAGATATTCTGTGAAATCCCCGATATTGTGCACGAACAGTCTTTTTGCAGGAGAGCTCTGTAGAACTTTAGGATAAATATGATTCCTGATGAATCAATACGGGTGGTGTGTGAAAGATCAATGGTGCATCTTGTTGTGCTGATTCTGCCGAGAAGTTCGGACGTATCTTTATCAGCTGTCTGAGCGGCAGTCAGTTCTCCAAAGAAAGACACCACGCTCTCATTGTCATCTTCGGTTACCTCATAATATAAGAGGGAAGATGCCCAGGCCTTTTCACTGACCGCTCTTTGTGCATCCTCGATGCTGTTGAAAGAGAAATGATATAAAAGATCCGACATCCTGTTGTAAGAAAAAGCTCTCTTTGCTGTAGGACGCAGTCCGGTAATAAAAAGTCCCCTGTCATCTCTCATGCATGAATAATAAAGGTTCAGAAGAAATCCCAACCCATTTGAATCAATCAAGAGGACATCTGAGAAATCCAGAATAAGCGATTGATTCTTGATGGCCTCTTGTTCAAGGATCTCATTCATGGCAGTAGCGGCACTGATGTTGAATCTCCATGGCATGTGAAGGACAAAAGCTTCTTTGTCGTTATCTCTCAGGGGTTTATAAAGGATTTCATGATCTGTTTGTGCGGGCCGAAGGTTATGCAGGATCAGTTTCTTGCAGTGGTAATGTAGTATTGATGGCCAGACCAATATCCCAAACTTGAGGAAATCAATCAGGTAGCGTTTCCATAGCCGTCTCGGGTCCTGGGTCAAGCGGAACAGCCATTCGAGTCCGGTGTGCTGCATCCATGCCGGTGCACGTTGGACTGAACCGGTAATGAACTCAAAAGTGCCGCCGATCCCTATGGATACAGGGACCTTCAGCCTGTGCCTGTTTCTTTCAAACCACAGTTCCTGTTTCGGATTGCCGAAGGCTATGAGGAGTATGTCTGCGCCGGAGGCGTTTATTCTGTCAACAACAGGGAGGTCACTTTCGAGCGCATCAATCAGGGCCTCTCCTTCTATATGCACAAACGGGGAATCGCATCCTGCAATGATCAGATCCGGATAGCGCTTCTCAAGTATCCTGGCTGCCTGGATGGCGACATCTCCTTTCCCTCCTAGCAGGTATATGGATTTTTGACGCTGCGATGCCTCTCTGGCCAGTTCAGGGACAAGGTCTGCGCCTGTGACACGACCCTTGAGCGGAGATCCTAGGAGCCTGCTGGCCCAGACAAGCGGCATGCCGTCTGCTGTGACGAGATCTGCCTTGCGTAAGATATCCATGAGTTCAGGATGCCGGGTTTTTATAAGACTCCAGGACAGCGTGTTTACGACAAAATCCGTGTTCACGGTGCAGACTTGCCTGGGTCTCTTGTCGGTATGATACTCTTCTATCATGGAAAAGACAGACTCTACGGTTTCTTCCATGGTGAGATTGTCCAGGGGAATGCCTAGAATAGCTATTGAGTTGTGTCTCATGTCATATTTTTCCCGGAATGTTTATTGTCAGAGTGACCATGGCCGTTGCGTCAGGGATATCATATTTCAAACAGAAGCCCGAATTCATCAAGGATCTTAGCCCATTCAATGCCCTTGTTGTCCAGAGACTGCATCATGATAAGGATCGGTTCCTGGCCTGACCGGCCAAGGGTTATTCTTCTTATCGTGGCCTGTATCCAGTAGCGTACCACTGAGCTATGCCGGGTCTTATTGTTTGTGAACCAGTACAGGATCTCCCGGTCCTGTTCATCTCTCTGGAGGTTCATAAGAAGGCCGGAACCTCCTTCTATGGGAAGCTTCCGTGTTGAGGAGATAGACCATCCTGCGCCCTGGAAGCAGTATATGGGGTCGTGTACGGCATGCCTGTTTCTGGCACCGTCAATCGCTATGAGAACGAATTTGTCCTTTCCCAGCTGATAACAGCGTTTGAGTACTTCGGCATCGCTGTACAGAGACCGTTCGCTTGGATTCAGGGACATGTCATAACCGGTATAGCCCAAACCCTGCAATGGAAGGTTGTGTATCCTGCTTGTTCCGTTGTGTACGCCGTATATATCGAAAATGATACCTATAATGAGGGTGAGTGAGAAACCCAGCCAGAGCAGTATGTTGGTGAGTCTGGTCATGGATTGACAGATATCCTTGTCTGGATTGAATGTGCCATATAACAGGCAGGAATGGCCGATATCAGTATGCGGGCTGCAATGATATACTCCGGGAAAAATCTTCCCCCTAACCAGTCAAAGGCCGGCATCCATGACAACGATGATGCAAGCCACACGAGATTCATGGGAAAAGGAGGGAGCAGGGCCCCGATTGCGCATGCAAGCCCTATATGTTCCAGGACATTGAGAGAGCCCAACATCCCGTTAAAGGATAAAAGAAGTCCCAGCCCCAGAAGTATCGGCCTGTCCTTTGTCTTTTCATTGAATCTGTTCCGCAGTGACCAGTAGAATACTACTGGAGTAACCCATATGATGAGCGCTACAGCGCCGAGGCGGGCCTGTGAGGGGTGCATCCATGTGACAATGAGATCCAGCGAGTTCACCATACAATAGATGCATATGAAGACAGCGATAATAGGTGGTCTGTTTCTGATCATGGTTTAAGGGGTATTCTTTCCCCGGAGTCTTGCCTGAAGGGAAAAGATGGTCCAGGTGAGACAAAGCATCATAAAAAGCACGAACCAGCCGCCAAAGGTATGAAACAGCCCCAGGGCTATTTCAGGACTCAAGGTGAGCGCCACGATACAGACAACGACAATCCTTACGGTGTTGGCCATCCATGCGATACTGATCAGCAGTCCAATATTCAACCAGTATCCGGGGTGTTTCCGCAGGTAGATATACGCAAGGGCAGACCCGGCTATAAGCATTGACTGCAGTACGTTTATACCCGAGCATGGTTCTCCGATGCCGACAGGCAGTCCCTGTACGATGATGCGTGTTCCTTCGTGCAGTACATCAAAGCCCATTAAGGAGAAGATCTCCGAGGTAACCCGTGCGCTTGATAGCCTGAACCACCATCCTATCGCATCACCTTCGAGCGCAAGCCAGGGGAATGAAAGGATCGGTAATATCAGCAGTCTTCGTATCGATATGGCGGTTTTTCTGTCCAGACGTGATGAGAGCCAGTACCATAGAATGCCTGTCCAGCTTAATGCCAGAACAAAGGTGATGTTCAGGGCAACCCCTATTATAAAGACGATTGCGCAGATCATGAGGCCGCTGAACAGCAACGGGTTATCTTGAGTTGTGAACCTCCATGGCCATCCGAGCCATATGAACAAGGGCAGGGAAAGTATGATGGGAAGGGTGTTGTCCAGGGATGAAATCCATGCCAGATCCCTCACCCAGATAAAGAAGGCGAGAAAGAACAGCAGGATCAGGAAGATATAATCACGTATTATCATTTTCTTGTTGTTGTGCAATTAAATCCAGATTCTGTCTGAGCTGTAATCTGTCAGGGAAATGCATGAGCAGTTCTTCGGTTAATGCCCTGGCATTTTCCCAGTCCTTTTTCTGATAGGCTTTGCGCGCCAGATATGCCTTTGCTTCGAGAGAGTCGTTTGCTACAGAACCATAGATCCTGTCTGCCTCGGCTGTGTTGTCCTTGCTCAGAGCTATTCTCCCCAAAAGCTCTTTTCCGGCGATGCTTGAGGCAAGATCCGCATGATCATCGATGATGTGTTTTGATTTGTCCGGATTTCCATTGTTCAGATATGCAAGGCTGAGCAGCCATGAGGCCCGAAGTCCGATATCTGTTTTATATTCCGTCAGCGCAGAGAGTCTGCGTATGGCTTCATCAAGATCGTTCTCGGCGAGCATTATCTCTGCCGTGAGCAGGTTCAGCGATTCGTTTGATTTCTGCATTGCCGAGAATTCAATAGCGGCCTTATTGCCCCGGTTGTATCTCATTGCCTGAGTTAGGCCATATGAGACCCAGTCCGGGAAATCATCAGGTATCAGGGGGAGTTTATGTAATGCAAGGGCAGCCTCGATCCATCCTCCCGCAAGGAAGACAGCGGCAAAGGCCTCATCGCTTTTCAGCAGGGCCTCGATATTGTCGGGGATCGGGTTGATCTTCGAGGGCTTTGAGTCCGCCTGTGTGAGCCGGTTCAGCAGCTGAAAGAACTGATGCCGGCCCTGTTTGTGCAATACAGGTGTTTCACCCTCGACTGGGTTTACGATGACACCCCATCTGCGATATACCAGGACGATCTCAAGCGCCCGCTCGAGATCCGGATGATAGGATGAGCGTTTGTGAGGGCTTGCCTTGAGAAGATCCATTGCACGAGTTTCAGAGCCGTCTTTGAGTGCCTGGATCAGTCGCAGCCAGTATATTTCCTGTCGGGTATCCAGAAGTCTCGATACCCTGGGGTTGTCTCCGAGTGAATAATCGTCCCAGAACATATCCGGCGGAAGGTCAAAGAGGTAGGTTATGAGCGGTACCAGATCGCCATCGGCTAATGCAGGAGATGGCCGGTCAATAACGAAGGGATGCGTTATCCTTGACCAGAATATGGTCTTGAGCCAGAAAAAGTCCAGGGAGTGTTCATTCAGGCCATCTGCCCATGTCTTCAGTGCAAGGCGATAATTGCCCTGTCTGCGGTAATATTCGGCGAGCTGGTCGCGGAGAATCGGGTTGTCCGGTTCGGCAAGGTGAGCTGCCACATATTCCACACGTGCCTGAGTCATTTTACCTGTGTATTCAAGGATCTGAGCCCTGAATGAACGTACATCCGGATTGCGGGGATCTGCCAGGTATGCCTTCTCGAGAAGGGACCATGAGTCTGCCAGGTTATCGCCTGCCTTTAATATGGCAAGGCGCACAAGTCTGCCGCAATCAGCCGGGCCTTCGAATTGACGAGAGTTGAGCAGGGCCAGTGCCTTATCCTTTTCCCCCTGGCTGAGCAGTGCGTCTACATCAAGGGCAAGCCACAGTTCAGGCCTTTGCTCATGAGAACGCCAAAGGTTACGCAATTCATGGAACAGTTCCATGTTCTGTGTCTTCAACAAAGCCCGTTCGACAAGGATAGACGCTTCTTCGTGATTCATGAATGATCCGGGTGATTGTCCGTAAAGATACAGGAGGCGGTGAATGTTGCGCGATTGTTCCAGCGCGCGTATCTCCAGGGATATCCATTTCTCGTAACTCTCAGCAGATGCGGAGCTTTTAGATGTCCTGATGATGGTAAGGGCCTCAGGGATGCGCGACTGGTTTAATAGCCCCGCAGCTTCTGCATAGCAGCGTTCCTCCTGAGCAGTAATAACATAGGATCGCCAGTAGAAGAATCCCAGAACCACAAGAGCGCACAGCAGAACAATGAGTGCACCAAGTGTCAGCTTTTCTTTTACAGAGAGGTTCATGAGCTGCCGGCAGTATCCTCAATGGAATCCATACGGTATTTCCGATAGACCACGAGTCCTATAAAGGAACTCAATATGAACAGGGTGGATGGTTCCGGCATGTTTGTTAATGCCCCTACATTTGCCCTTCCGATATCAACGGCGACGAGAAGATCCTTGTAATCGCCGTTGGTCTCGCCGTAGAGGTCTTCGAACGCTATGAAAAGATACGGGCTGTCAGGCCGGGCAAAGACAAGCGCATGTTCGAGACCGTCGGGGTTCGAGGAGGTCTGTGTGGAGAATACATCGGTTCCTCCTCTGGCACCATCTGCGATCAGGAAGAAATCAAGCCCTGACCCGCTTTCGATTGTTCCCAGGTCCACAAAATCGCCCGAGAGTAAAGGTGTCTGTTTCTTTCTCTTGTTGGCGGTTGACGCATCGGGGAAAATGAGCAGAGGGTCGCCTTCGGTAATACCCCCTCCTGAAGTGTTGAACCCGAGGGTGTTTTTATAATTGGTATTCTCCCCAATGAAATAAACCCTTGTGTCGTACTGCGTGGCAAGGCTGATCTTGGAAGGGTCCAGGGCAATGGTCGAGGTAAGGTCCGTGAATGAAGGTGCAGTCAGTTCCATGTTTCCCCATCCGCTCATTGTCGGAAGGTAGTTGTTCTGGAAATCCGAAGATGCATCGTCAGAGCCGGCGAGCTTTACCGTATCTACAATCTCCAGACCGAACGGCCTGGCTGGAGATTGATATGGGGAATCCACGGACGTGTGTGCATGAGAGGCCATCAGGAGTAGTAAGGCCATGATAAAACATGCTGTTCTACCAAGGTCGACCGTACGGATTTCGTTGATCTTCATGAGATTCATAGAGTCTCCTTTCTGGACTGATACAAGGAACCGAGGTGATATCATCCGGGAATAAACCATAGTTTTCTATCATGATTCCCGATGTATGCATGGCCTGGCACCTCTAATGCTGTAGTATCGGCAGGATTCCGGATTTCTTGATCATTACCTGTAATAGACAAATTGATAACGTATCTCCGGTTCCGATTATGATGAACCCTCAGCAGGGGAATCCTCCAGGGGTCTGTCCGCAACTCCTTGATTCTGCAGGGGGGCGTCATTGAACTTTCCCCAGAAGTACCGTGCTATGCCCAGGAACTGCGGATAGATCACCAGGATGCTGTGGCATGCATAGGCAAAGGTCATCGTCCGGGTCTGTCCGAAGGTTTTCAGGAGATTGCCCATGCGGAGAATTGGTCGCAGGAGCACGAGCAGTCCAAGAATGATGCCGGGGGTTTTGAACCCTGTCAGGTATCCTGCAAAGATAACGGCGGGAGGGGCCACGGCCCTGATCACGATACGGGCGAGTTCTCTCAGCCATAGCCTTTCACGGTTGCGGATAAAACGCATGCCTATCTCCGCATAGGCATATCCGCTTCGGTAGGCTCTCCTGAAGTACTGGGACCAGCTTGACATATTGATATCGTGCAGCGTCATGGGGATATCGATCCGCAGGATCTGGAATCCGAGCTGCCTGACACGGTAGCTCAGTTCAGGGTCTTCCCCCGCAACCAGGGCTTCGTCGAATCCCGCTGTCGCCTCGAGGACTTCCCGTTTGATCAGGACATCTCCCCCGAAATAGCGGCAAGGCCCTGTCTCATAGATCCATTCCATGTCCGTGATCGCGTGAAAGAGGTTTCTCTCTCTATCGCGCTCCCTGCGTCTGCCGCATACTGCGACTGTTCTGCCGTTGATATGGCCGAGGGCCTTTGAGAACCAGTCGGGATCGACAAGGGTATCTGCGTCCAGGAACTGGATAAAGGGGGTATCCGCAATCTTCCATCCGGCATTTCTCCCTCTTCCCGGTGTCGGATGGACATCATCGAGTTCCACCACGGTGACCCCTTCGATATCTTTCGCAACAGCCACACTTGTGTCGCGCGAACCCCCGTCGACATAGACGATGGTCAGGAGTTCCTGGGGATAGTGTGATGCCTGAACGGAATGAATGCAGTCTGCAAGATATCTCTCGACATTTATCCCGATGATGACCACGCCGATGGCGGGCAGTTCATGATTCATGGCTCTTGTCCTTTGCCGGGATTATTCTCGCCGGAACGCCCACTGCCACCGAATGCGCAGGCACGTCCTCCAGTACCACAGAGTTCGCACCGATTCTGACATGATCTCCGATTCGGATGTTCCCGAGCAGCTTAGCCCCTGCTCCTATATCCACGTTGTTTCCGATTTTGGGTGCAACAGGTTCGGTTGCCCTCCTGAGCCCTATGGTGACGCCGTTTCTTACCGTGCAGTTGTCTCCGAAGGAGGCGAAGCCGCTGATTATGATCTGGCCGAAATGATCGATCCTGAAGTTTCTTCCGATGTCGACCTCGCAGGGCAGTTCCACGCCTGTAATGATCTGGATAAGCTTGAAGAGGACCTTGTAGATCAGGGAAAAAGGCTTGCGGATAAAAGGTGTCCTTATCGTGTATCTCCACCTTCCGAACCGGTATACGAGCATTACCCAGAAGCCCTGGCAGCTCCAGTCTCCATGGTAGGTGTTGAGATCTTCTTTGATATTGTCGAACATATCAGGACCTTTTTTTGTTCTGCCGGGGCAATTCCGAGCAGCAGTACCCGAAGGTGTTCTCAAGGGCATCCCGGACTTCCTGGATCACCTCATGTTTCTGAGGCCCTTTCTTCAACGCGAACAGAGGAAGTCTTGAACCCGATTCCCGGTGTTTCTCTTCAAACTCACTGGTAGAGCATACCACTCTGGCGGGATTGCCGGCACAAACCGTGTCCGGAGGTATGTCGTGCGTCACCACGGAGCCTGCGCCCACTATGGAGTTCGGCCCGATCCTTACATTGCACACAATGGTTGAATTCGCGCCGATAAAGCATCGGTCGCATATAACAACCTTGCCGATCTTGACCAGGTCGCCCGCATATGCCGTGGTTGCATCATGGGCCAGGATGGTTGCAAACATGGAGATGGTCACATTATCGCCGATTTCAACGAGATAGGGAAGCCCTGCGTCAATATAAGAGGGATAGATAACCCTGGAATTGCCGCCTATCCTGACCCCCTGCCTGCGCAGGTATTCAGTGTAGAAGGTGGTGTCGAGTCCAAGACGTATCTTATCTATGAGATGCCGAAGCCTGTTGAACGGGTCCATATGGTTGTCCTTTTCCGAATCGGTCCCTAACAAGAGCCGACAGGATCAGTTTTATAGTGATGAGGGTATCCTGCCTCTTATGCCTGGCATTTGGTGATCTATCGGGCATGTTCTTTAAAAAAACGAGCCCATTCCAGGAGATTTCTATGACGGCGGATAATACAACCCGGAGTATTCCATGCCATTTCCGGTAATACCTGAATTCGCTCCTGATACGCTGCGACACTAACTGAGTGCCCTGAGAAGACACCTGCGAACCGGAATGTGCTGCACTCTGGCCACCCAGATGGATGACCTGCGCATGGGGATAAAAGACCACGTTCCAGAGCTTTTCCCTGGCTGTCCTGCAATAATCGATCTCTTCGAAATAGAGAAAATATCTCTCGTCAAGAAGCCCGATCTCCTCGAGGGTTTTTCTCCGGATGAGAAAGTATGCACCGACGACCCAGCCGACCTCGCGCGGATGAGAATGGTCCCACCAGGAGAAATCAACGCGGCCGAAGATCCTGGATGCCGGATATCGTGCAGAAAGTCCGGTCATGACAAAGATCTTGTTCAGCAACCCCGGAAGCATCCGGGCCGAGGGCTGCATGGTTCCATCCGGGTTTGTGAGTTTGCACCCAAGAATACCGATATCCGGATGTTCATCCATGAATCTCGTAGTGGATTTCAATACCCCTTCGGTGAGGTATGCGTCTGAATTCAAGAGCAGGATATACCTTCCCGCGGCCCTTGTTATTCCCTCGTTGTTCCCTGCAGCGAATCCTTTGTTCGTGTCCAGACATATGAGTCTGATCCGGGG
>Ga0129302_1000126_pt1 | contig 52101 bp, 46 predicted proteins | sample BlaSprsedimmetaG_FD_94476 | JGI IMG/M metagenome (GOLD analysis project Ga0129302, IMG submission 94476) | Hot spring sediment bacterial and archeal communities from California, USA to study Microbial Dark Matter (Phase II) - Blank Spring... | ecosystem: Environmental > Aquatic > Thermal springs...
AATTCATCACGTTCCTCTTGGCTCAGTGAAAATCGATACTTGATCTTAGGCATGGTCTCCTCCGTTTTTTCTGACCATACCTGATTTTTTCTAACATTTCAAGCGTGACATGACACTAGTGGATCGGCGTCAAGCGTCATTCGCACATTTTTTTTCAAATCAATATCGCATGTGGGGAAAGGTTTTGGTTTCGTCTATCAACGCGCAACGTTTCAAAAGCTGGTCGTTTTTTGCGTGGGCGTACGCTGAAACGCGCCCGAACTCAGCGCTTCATGTTCACATACTGCAGCGGCACGTCAAAATCCTGCTCGTCCATCAGCTTGATCACGGCCTGCAGGTCGTCGATCTGCTTGCCCGTGACCCGCACCTGTTCATCCTGGATCGCGGCCTGGACCTTGAGCTTGGCCGCCTTGATCAGCTTGACGATCTTCTGGGCCGTGTCCTTGGAAATGCCCTCCCGGATGAGCACGTCGGCCTTGACCCGGCCCTGGCTCGTGGCCTCGTGCTCCTTGAACTCCAGACTCTTGGGATCCACCTTGCGCCGGACGCAGTGCGTCTTGAGCAGGTCCGTCACGGCCCTGAGCTTCATCTCGTCGCCGGTGACCACGCGCAGGACCTTGTCCTTCTTGTTCAGTACCAGCTCGGTCTTCACGTTGCGGAAGTCGAAGCGCGTATCCAGTTCCTTGCGCACGTTGTTCACGGCGTTGTCCACTTCCTGAAAATCCACCTTGCTCACGATGTCAAAAGAGGACATTTGTTCCTACTCCGTTACTGTTTTGTTCATTTCAGCCACCGGCACCATTGTGCACACACCCCTGTCCCTGGCGGGCCGCACCCTCGCCCGTCACCGGCCGCAGCACTTCTTGTACTTCCTTCCGCTGCCGCAGGGACAGGGGTCGTTGCGACCCACCTTGGGCTGGTCCCGGCGCACCGGCTGCTTGGCCTGGGCCGCCTGCCCGGCGCCGGAATACTGCAGTTGCTGAGTCTTTTCCTCGTGCTGAAATTGCTCCTCACGGACCACGTTCAGCCGCAGATGGCAGAGGTTGCGCAGGGTATGCTCCTTGATCAGATGGAGCATGGTTTGGAAGAGCTCAAACCCCTCACGTTTGTATTCCTGCTTGGGGTCTTTCTGACCGTAGCCGCGCAGGCCGATGCCCTCGCGCAAGCCGTCCATGTTCAGCAGGTGTTCCTTCCAGTCCCGGTCCAGGCTGTCCAGCAGAAAATAACGCAAAATTTCCGGGTAGTGCTGACCGGCGTCCGCCTTCAACTTTCCAAGCGCGCCGCGGATCAATTCCCCGGCCTTTTCCTGATCCGGCAGGGCGTCTCCGGGTAAAGCATGGACCCGGCCCAGGCCGAAAACCTCCTCCAGCCGGGTGCGCACCTCCTGTTGAGCCTCTTCGTCCGGGTCCTTGACGTGCATGGGCGTGTAGATGTCCTCCACCAGGTCATCCACGAAGGCTTCGGTCATCTCCTCCAGGTTCTTGCTGGCCATGATCTCCCGGCGCTGGGTATAGATCACCTCGCGCTGCTGGTTCATCACGTTGTCAAAATCCAGCAGCTGCTTACGGATCTCGAAGTTGTGAGCCTCCACCCGGCGCTGGGCGTTCTCGATGGCCTTGGAAACCATGCGGTTCTCAATGGCCTCCCCTTCCCGCAACCCCAATTTCTCCATCAATCCGGCGATGCGGTCCGAACCGAACAGGCGCAGCAAATCATCGTCCAGGGCCAGGTAAAACCGGGAGCTTCCCGGATCGCCCTGGCGGCCGCTGCGGCCGCGCAGCTGGTTGTCGATGCGCCGGCTCTCGTGGCGCTCCGTGCCGATGATGTGCAGCCCTCCCAGATCCACCACGTCCTCGCCCAGGACAATATCCGTGCCGCGGCCGGCCATGTTCGTGGCAATGGTCACCTGACCGCGTTCTCCGGCGAGGGCCACAATCTCGGCCTCCTTCTCGTGGTTCTTGGCGTTGAGCACGGAATGCGGCACCCCGTGGCGCTTGAGCAGCTTGGAAACCACCTCGGACTTCTCGATGGACACCGTGCCCACCAGCACGGGCTGACCCTTACGATACAGATCGTTGATTTCCTGGGCAATGGCCTTGTACTTGTCATCCTGGCATTTATAGATCATGTCCGGATGGTCGGCCCGGATCATGTCCTTGTGCGTGGGGATGGCGGCCACGTCCAGGTTGTAGATCTCCTTGAATTCCACCGCCTCGGTGTCCGCGGTGCCGGTCATGCCCGCCAGTTTGTCGTACATCCGGAAATAGTTCTGAAAGGTGATAGAGGCCAGGGTCTGGTTCTCGGCCTGGATCTTGACGTGCTCCTTGGCCTCCAGGGCCTGGTGCAGGCCGTCGCTGTAGCGCCTGCCGGGCATGGTCCGGCCGGTGAACTCGTCCACGATGACCACCTGGCCGTCGTTCACGATGTAGTCCACGTCCCGCTTGAAAAGCTGATGCGCCTTCAGGGCCTGCAGGATATGGTGCTGGAAACGGATGTTCTTGGGGTCATAAAGATTGTCCAGCTCCAGCAGTTCCTCGCAACGGCCCACCCCCTCCTCGGTAAGCAGCACGCTGCGCATCTTCTCGTCCACGGTGAAGTCCCGCTCCTTCTTCAGCTTGGGGATCAGGGCGTTGATGTGTATATACAGGCCCGTGGAATCCTCGGCCGGTCCGGAAATGATCAACGGCGTACGCGCCTCGTCGATGAGGATGGAGTCCACCTCGTCCACGATGCCGTAAAACAGGTCTCTTTGCACCAGATGGTGCAGGTGGAACTTCATGTTGTCGCGCAAATAGTCGAAGCCGAATTCGTTGTTCGTACCATAGGTCACATCCGCATTGTACGAAGTCTGCCTTTCGGCGTCGGTCAGGCCGTGTAAGATCACGCCCACCTCCAGCCCCAGAAAGCGGTAGATTCGACCCATCCATTCCGAATCACGCCTGGCCAGGTAGTCGTTGACCGTGACCACGTGCACGCCCTTGCCCGCCAGGGCGTTGAGCGCCACCGGCAGGGTCGCTGCCAGGGTCTTGCCTTCGCCGGTCTTCATTTCCGCAATCTTGCCATGGTGCAGGACCATCCCGCCGATCAGCTGGACGTCGAAATGGCGCATCTTCAGGGCCCGCCAGGAGGCTTCACGCACCAGGGCGAAAGTTTCGGGCAGCAGGTCGTCCAGGGGCCTGCCTCCGGCCGCTTGGTCCTTCCACTCTTTGATTTTGACCGGAAAATCCTCATCGCGCAGACCGCGCATCTGTTCCTCCAGGCTGTTGATCCGCTCCACCTGGGGTTTGAGGCGCTTCAGGTAGCGCTCGTTCTTGGATCCGATGACTTTGCGCACAATGAAATCAAACATCCGTCACTCCCATGCAATCCTTTGAAATCCTTGTTGTCCGTTATTTTTTGGCGCGAGACGACACCCCGGCACAGAGACCAGGGGAGTCCCAAACACGCTCACCGAACCATACGCATCCTTCTGCCGGCCCCAGCAAATCCAGCCAGTGGGTCACGACCACGTTATCCGGGGCCGAAGCCGCAAGTTGCAGCACGCAACCGCTGCATCCCGTCACCACACGCCGAATTTCCGGATCAGGCACGTTTTCCCAGTACCATTTGCCCACCCTGGCGGACAATTCCGGGGCCGAGAGGCGCAACACTCCGCCCAGGCCGCAACACGCGCCCTTTGCACTCGTACAAAAACCAGAGCCGAGAATTCCCCGCAGCAGCATTTCGTCTGGATCATGTCCACGGTCAAAGCGTTGAGCGTGGCAAGGGCGGTGATACAGCACCCGGGACTCGTCGATGCGCACGAAATCGCCGGGATCAAGCAAGGCGCTTAGCGGGCGCACAGCCTGACTCCATAACCGCGATTCCGCCTCGTCCACGAACAGTCCGGGCTCGTCTGCATAGCCGCGCAATGCCGCGTCGCATGTGGCGCATATGGTCGCCACGGCTGGCCGACCCAGTAAACGCCATAAGGCAATGTTCGTGCGGCAGGCATCAAGCCGTGGGCCGGTCAATCCTGCCTGACCCAGGGTGAAACCGCAACAACTCCAGTCCAAAACAACCTCGTCCGCCGACCCTAAAAGCGTCTGGGCGGTTTGCGTCCACCAGGGTTTGGCCCAGCGGGCCACGCACCCCGGAAAAAGCACTGTTGGCCCTTGAAGACGCGCCGCGCGCGGCAGGCCGCGGATTACGGCCGACATCCGCGGCCTGTCGGCCAGGGATTTCAGCCCGGCAAAGGCGGAACCCGGCGCAAGCCGTTGGGGCAGCAAACAGGTCCCCAGGCCGAGATGCGGCCAGATCCATCGCGCCTGTGATATCCAGACCCGCCAAACCCAGGATTGCCAACCAGGCTGTTCGGCCTTGAGCCGGCGCAGCGTCCTGGGCAGATTGCGCCCTTGCGGGCAGACCTGGGCGCATTGTTCGCACCCCAGGCACAGACCCAGCAGCTGGCGTGCCGTTGCCGGATCCCCCAACTCGCCCTGCTCCAGGGCTTTGTCGAGCAAAAAAGCCTTGCCCCGGGGGCTGAGCTCCTCCTGATGCGTGGCAATAAACAGCGGACATACTTCGAGGCAGCGGCCGCACAGAATGCACTCGCGCTCCTTGTCGGCGACCGTTCCCGCGCGCCGTGATTTTTGATTATCGTGGGTCGCCATCCGGCTTCAGTATGCCTTCCCGGGATTCATGATGCCGCAGGGATCAAAGGCCTTCTTGATCAAGACGAACAAACCCCGCTCCACCGGTCCCACTTGGCGTTCCAGATATTTTCGTTTGGTCAGTCCCAGTCCGTGCTCCCCGGACAGCACGCCGCCCAGACGCAGCACCAGGTCCAGAATCTGGTCGTGGGCCGCGGCCGCGGCCCGGCTCTGACGCTGGTCATCACGGTCGAACATGATGTTCGTATGAATGTTGCCGTCGCCCAGATGTCCGAAGGTCAACACGGACACCTCGTGGCCGCGGCCGACTTCTCGGATCCCGGCAATGCCCTCGGCCACCTTGCTTCGGGGCAGGGTCACGTCCTCGCTGATCTTGTCCGTGCCCAGGCGAAACGAGGCCGGGTTGATCAGCCGCCGATATTCCCAAAGCCGGTCCTCTTCGGCGGGATCCCGAGCCTCGACCAGAAAGCAGGGGCCGACGCCCTCCAGTGCCCGGCGTGTCAGAACCAGCTCTTCGCGCAGCCCTTCGGGACGGCCGTCGTGTTTGAGCAGCAGCAGCGCGTTTGTGTTTTGCGGCCACGGCGCGGCAACAACCCGGGCCACGCAGTCCAGCGTCTCCCTGGGCATCAACTCCATGGCCACGGGCAGTATCCCGGCCTGGAACACTGCGGCCGAAGCGGCCAGGGCCTGCTCCAGGGAGCCGAACCCGACCATCAGCGTGGACTGGGCCGGGGGCAAGGGCAGCAGCTTCAAGGTCAACTTGGTGAAAAAGGCCAGGGTCCCGGCCGAACCCACCAGCAGCCGGGTCAGATCCAGGCCGGCCACGTTTTTGTGGGTCCTCGCTCCCGTATGGATAAATTCCCCGCCGGGGAGCACGGCCTCGATCCCCAGGACGTAGTCCCTGGTTACGCCGTATTTTACCGCGCGCATTCCGCCGGCGCAGGTGGCCGCGTTCCCGCCCAGGGTGGAAAAACGCGCGCTGGCCGGATCCGGCGGATAGTACAGGGCCCGATTTCTCAACATGGCCTGAAAATCGCCCGTGACCACGCCCGGCTCCACTTGGGCCGTGAAATCCTCTTCGTTGATTTCCAGGATGCGATCCAGCCCCAGACAGGACACCACCACCCCGCCGCCTTGAGGCACGCATCCGCCCACCACATTTGTCCCTCGGGCTCGAGGGAACACGGGTATCCGTTCCTGTTGCGCCCAGCGCAGCAGTTCCCGAACCTGGCCAGGTTCGCGGGGACGGACCACGGCCCAGGGCAAAGCAAAAAGGCGGCTGGCATCCGTTCCGTAAACGCACGCCCTCTCCGGCGCGTCCAGATAGTCCTCCCCCGGAAAAAGCGATTGCAAAAAAAATTGCTGCCGGCCGGTCAAGCCGTTGGAGTCAGGCATAAATCGTAAGGCGCAAGATCAAGGGTTGCGGATTGACAAAAACATGGTCGGAGCTCAATGCCATGAGCATGCGGTCTTCCGCGCTGTTTTGGACACGGGCCTTTCAAAAGCCGCGCGGCAAGGCAAGATGTGAAAGTGATGGACCGAAGCGTATCTTGCATGCGAGAGACTGTCATGCACCCGACGCAACGCAGCCAGCGTTTCCAACAAACTGATTCTACTCTCCGCGGGCCAGGTCCCGCTCCACAGCGCGACGCTTGAGGTCCTCGCGCTGGTCGTGGGTCTTCTTGCCCTTGGCCAGGGCCAATTCCACCTTGGCCCGTCCGCCCTTCCAGTACAAGCGCAGCGGCACCACGGTCAGCCCCTTTTGCGCGGTCTTCCCGGTCCAGGCGTTGATCTGGTGTTTGTGAAGCAACAGTCTGCGTTCCCGTTCCGGCTCATGACCCGTGTGCACGGCATGGACGTAGGGCGAAATGTACAGTCCCACAAGCACGGCCCCGTCGCCGGCAAACCGGACATAACTGTCCTTGAAGCTGACCTTGCCCTCGCGCAGGGATTTCACCTCGGAGCCCATCAGGGCCATGCCCGCCTCCAGAGTTTCCAGAATCTCATACTCATGTCTGGCCTTTTTGTTCTGGGCAATCAGCCGTGAGCCTGCGATCTTTTGCCCCATCAATAGCCCTCGTCCAGCAGGGAGGAATAGAACATCAATTCATGGGGATGTTGGCGAAATATGCTGTCCTTGACCAGCTTATTGTTTCGGCTCACGGTCCGGCTGGCCAGGACCTGCTTGAGTAGATCCTTGCAGTCCTCCATGGACGCCTGACGAATGATATGCTTGGTCACTGGAATCGCTTGGGGATTCATGCTCAGGCAGTCCACCTGCATGCCCATGAGCACGGGGATGCAATACGGATCAGCAGCCATCTCCCCGCAAAGGCTGACCTCGATCCCGGCCCTGTGACCGGCATCCACCACGTACTTGATCATCCGCACCAGTGCCGGGTGCAGAGGCTGATACAAATAGGAGACATGGGAGTTGGTCCGATCAATGCCCAGGCTGTACTGGATCAGGTCATTGGTGCCGATGCTGAAAAAATCCACCTCCCCGGCCAGGATATCCGCCGTTAGCATGGCTGAAGGCAGTTCGATCATGATGCCCACGGGCATTTTCGGATTGTACTTCAGCCCCTGCTTTTTCAATTCCGCCTGAACAGAGCCCATGAAGGCCTTGACCCTCAGCAATTCACCCAACCCCGAGATCATGGGGAACATCAAGGAGATATTTTCATGCACGCTGGCTCGCAGGATGGCCCGCAACTGGACCCGGAACAGATCCTGATGGTGCAGACAGAAACGAATGGCCCGCAGGCCCAAAGCCGGGTTGGCCTCGTCCAGCGGCCCAAAATGAGAAATGAATTTGTCCGCGCCCACGTCCAGAGTACGGATTACCATTTTCCCCGGATGAATCATGGAGGCCAGGTCGCGATACTCATCCAGCAACTGTTCCTCGTCAGGCATATTGATTCTGTTCAGGTAGGAATACTCGGTGCGATAAAGGCCGATGCCTTCCCCCCCGTTGCCCAGCACCGAGGAAATTTCCTCCAACAGCTCGATGTTCGCGAACACCTTGACCTGATACCCGTCGATGGTCTCAGCGGGCAGATGGCTGGATCGGATAATCCTGGCTTGGTAATCCTCGAATTGGTATTTTAAATCCGTAAATTCGGACAGTTCCTCCTCATCCGGTTCAACATAGATTCTTCCCTGCAAGCCATCGATGATGATCAACTGTCCGTCCTGGATGAAATCTTCCAGTTCGGCGACGCCCACGATGGCCGGAATCTGCAAGGCCCTGGCAAGGATTCCCGAGTGGGACGTCTTGCCGCCGGTCACCGTGGCAAACGCCATGATCTTGCCCACTTCCAGCTCCACGATGTCCGCGGGACTCAAGTCATGGGCCAGCAGAATGACTCTCGAGTGGATGGATTTTATCCCTGAGTTTGTCCCGCCCCACAAATGTTGCTGCACTCGTCCGGCCACCACGCGCACGTCCTGAATCCGTTCGCGGATATAAGCGTCCTCAAGGGTCCGGAAAACACTTTCAATATCTTCCACGGATTTTTCCAAAGCCCACTCCGCATTGAGCTGCATTCGGCGTATGTAATCCTTGGTCGACTCCAGCAGTTTCGGGTCCTGAAGCATCATAATGTGCGAATCGATTATTCGAGCATGCTCCATGAGTTCCGACGGCACGCGGGTTTGAATACGTTCCAGTTCCTCCAAAGCCCTTTGAAAAGCCTGCTCCAGACGCGACACTTCCTTGTCCAGCTCTTCGACCGGGATGGTTTGTCTGGGCATATTGTGGATGTGCCCCCGGTTCAGAAAAAAAGCGCGCCCCACGGAAATCCCCGTGGAAACGGGAATCCCTTGAAGAATGGTTTCAGCCACTACTGCACCTCTTCAAAACGATTCAAGAACAGCTGCTCCAGCTGCTCCAGCGCAACCTGGGCGTCCTCGCCCTGAGCCCTGATTTCCACGTTGCATCCGGGGCCTAAAGCCAGGGTCAAGATGTCCAGTATGCTTTTGGCATCCACTTCCTGTTCCTGACTGCACAAGGTGATTTTGGAAGTAAACCTTTGTGCTTCCCGAGCCAAGCGGGCGGCCGGGCGGGCGTGCAGGCCCAGCTCGTTGGCCACGCACACCCGCCGAGTAACGACATCAAGTGATTCCATGAACGGTACACCTCAGACAATAAATTTGCGGGGACCTGAACCCGCAATCACATGCTCCTCCCACATTCATCCGCACATGATTTGCGGGGATGTTCACCTTGGCAATCATAGACTCGCTCCCGATCAATCGCGCACCACCTTGACCTTCATGACGCCAGAAGGCTCCAGGCAGCCCAATACCCAAAAAAAGCAAGCGCCAGCCATGTCCGGGACATTCGCAGGCGCATGGAGCAAAACGCTCCGACGATCACGGCAACGCTCCAGTGCGCCCATTCCCACCCGGAACCCAGCATCGGCCAAAGATGGAGCCAGACCAGGGCCAGCAGTCCGGCATTGACCATCTTGATCCGCTGCCCCCAATTGATCAGGTTCCATTTTTTCAAGCGATTCAAAAAAGCAATGCCCTCGCGCAGGCCTCCGACAAAAGTCGCCAGTTTGAATATCTGCAAGGTCACGAAACAGGCAGTCAGCCACAACCAAGCCGCCGGGGTCCATCCATTGATCACCAGCAAGACCAGAACCAGGGAAAAAAGGACCAAAGCCCCGCCCCCGAAAAAAGAATCGCCCACCGCGGACAGCGTATATGTTGTCGTGGTCTTCACCCGGTGCAACATGTTCGCGGGCAGAACGCCGCGAGCAATATCGCGCTCCACGGACAAAAAAATTCCCACCAGCAGGGGCGTCCAATACGGATGGGTGTTGTAATGCTGCAGGGCGCGTCGCCGGGCCTGTTGACGGGCCTTGTCCCGTTGGTGCAAAGCCCGCAGTCCGGGTTCCAAAGCTAGAGCCAGGCCGACATTCTGCATGCCCCTGGTGTTGAAATTGGCGCCCACCAGGTAGGAACGCAAAAAGCACCGAGCCGCTACACGAAAACCCAGGGCTGAAGTGCTTCGCACGGGAGCGGTCATATTCGCTTTCCCGGGGAAAAACGGTCCGGACTGGCGACAATGCGGGCATAGAGTTCCTTGGAGGACCATCCCGAGACCCGGGCCGCGGCACGAACAGCGATTTCCCGGGGCAAGCCCGCTTGGCATTCCTCAAGAAGAATTTGTTCCACGCTCTCTTCCGGTGTTTTCGGTTCATGCTCTGGAGGACCGATAATCACGGTCATCTCGCCGCGAGGATCCCAAACAAGATCAGCATGGTTCTCCAGTTTATCAACAAGAAGCTGCTCGTGCTTCTTGGTCAATTCGCGGGCCAGACAAAGCTCCCTGGGACCGAGAGTCTCCGAAGCGATGGCCAGGGTAGAGGCCAGCCGGGAATTGCGTTCAAAAAAAACCAGGGTGGTGGGAATTCCAGTCCAGGTGGAAAAAAGACGCTTTTTCTCGCCCGCCTGCCTGGGAAGAAAACCAAAAAAAGAAAAGGGACACGGAGGCAGGCCGGAAGCGCATAAGGCCGCAACCGGAGCGCAAGGGCCTGGAATGGGGGAAACAGGAAATCCCGCTTCACGGCAGGTTCGAACCAGTCTATACCCCGGATCGCCAATCACCGGCGTCCCGGCGTCGGAAATCAAGGCAACATTGCTCCCTGTTTCCAGAGCACGAAGCACTGCGGGAATGCGTTCCTGTTCGTTATGTTCAAAAAAACTGCAAAGGCGCCCCTGGGGATGAATTCCGTGCCGCTGAAAAAACAATCCCGCCCTGCGGGTATCCTCGGCCAGGATCAATTCCGCCTGGTTCAGCATCTCCCCTGCCCTGGGACTTAAATCACCAGGGTTGCCAAGGGGCGTGGCAACGACCCACAGCCTGGGGGAACTCAAAGGCATCTGTGATATGCTCCAGTCTGGCGCCTTGGCCTGTATCCACCACCGCGATCAGGTCAAAGCGGCAGGGCTTTTCCCACCATTGGCGGAGGCTGAGAAACCGGCTGGCAGCCTTGAACAGCCGGATGACTTTCGCCCGATTTACGCTTTGGGCCGGAGAAACCATGGCCGGCTCGGCCCTGGTGCGGACCTCGACAAAAACCACGGTTTCGCGGTGCAGGCAGATGATATCCACTTCGCCGGCCTTGCAGCGCCAATTGCGTTCCAGAACGACGTAGCCGGACTTCTCCAGAAAACGAACCGCAGCATCCTCGCCTGCACGGCCCCTGTTCAGATGCCCGGCAGACACAGACGCTCCTGGGACATACGCTTTTGCCCTTGGGCAATGACGCCGCGAAACGTTCGCCGGTGAATCGCGCAGGGACCCAACCGCTGCAACGCCTCACGGTGCGTTGCCGTGGGATATCCCTTATGACCGGCAAGATCATATCCGGGATAACGCCTATCCAAAAAAAACATCAGCCGATCGCGAAAACACTTGGCCAGGATTGAGGCCGCAGAAACCGCCGGAACCAGAGCATCGGCCCGGGCCAAGGCCTGTTGCGGCAAATCCAGAGGCAAGGGATGCACGCCATCGACGATCAGGGCCTCCGGGGCCGTCTTCAAGCCGCGTACGGCTCGGCACATGGCCAGAAGAGAAGCCTGAAGGATATTCACGGCCTCGATCTCCCTGGGCCAGGACAGGCCCAGAGACCAAGCCGCGGCCTGTTTGCGGATCCTTACGGCCAAGCGGCTTCTTTGCCTTGCCCCGATCTTCTTGGAATCCGTCAGTCCGGTCAATTCATAGCTGGAAGGCAGAATGACCGCAGCCGCAACCACCGGACCGGCCAGACACCCTCGTCCGGCCTCATCCAGTCCGGCAACCAGCCAATGGCCCTGGGACGCTCCCCAGCCAGCCATCAGCCCCTCTATTGCACCCAGGACGTCTTGGACTTGATGCGGCTGGCCTTGCCTTTGAGTTTGCGCAGATAAAAAATCCTTCCCCGGCGAACCTTGCCCTCGCTGACCAACTCAATGCGTTCGATAAAAGGAGAGTGCAGGGGAAAAATCCGTTCCACTCCAATTCCGTCGGAAATCTTGCGCACCGTGAAGGAGGCATTGGTCGTGCCGCGATGCCGACACAGGACTACGCCCTCAAAGGTTTGAATGCGTTCCTTGTCCCCTTCCAGGATGCGCACGAAAACCTTTACCGTGTCCCCGGCCTTGAATTCGGGGATATCCATGCGCATCTGCGGATATTCAATTTTCTTGATGAGATCCATGGCTTATCGTCTCCTTCATGTATCCAAAATCAGTGAAAAATATTGTCATCCGTCCCTAAAGACCGCCCCAACGAAGGATCATCCGGAATCCCCCAGCAGCCTGTCCACGATAATGGCCGCAGCGGAGCGTACGGAAAGATGATTATAGGCGCTGTAAAACCGAATCGGGCGCAATACTCCGGCGCAACGCTCCAAAACCTCCGATGCAAGACCGTGGCCGGTGCCCAGGACCAAAAGCACGGGCTTGGCATGCAATGCTTCGCGAACCTGGGCGACCGTCATGGTTGCGGTCGCATACGAAGCCGCGCTGGTGCCCACAAGCAGGGGTTCTTGTCCCGTTTGCTCCCGCACGCCTGCAACGGCGTGGTCCAGGCTTTCCACCAAGCGCACCAGGGCGAGGGCGTCCGCTCGATCAACATTGCCTTCCCTGCCCGGACCATTGGTCCAGTGACGCACCAGCCGCTCGCCGAGACGGCGTTGGTCCTGCAACGGCGTACAGACATAGTAGCCGCCCATGTCGTAGGTCCGAGAAACGCGTGCAATATCGTGAATATCCAGGTTTGTCAAAGAGACAGTGCCAATTTGGCCATGCTTGTTCAACACCGGGGCGTGAACAAGAGCCAGATGACAATTTTTGGAAATACGACAACGGGTCAAATTCAAACGCCGCAAAACGACCAGGTCCGAAGCGGACAAGGGCGCTTCGTGAAGCAGTTCGGGCCGACAATCCAAGGTGTCGGCCAGGGAGCCCTCTCGCCGCCAAGCTGCGATTTTCGCATGATCCCCGGACAGCAACACCTCCGGGACCCCGCAGCCTTCGAACTCTTCCGGCCTGGAGTAATGGGGGTGTTCCAGAACTCCCCGGGCAAAGCTCTCATCCGCCACGGATTCGTCGTGACCCAAAAAACCGGGCAATAATCGCGCTGCGGCCTCCAGCAAATGCAAGGCCGCCGTTTCCCCGCCATTAAGCACCACATTGCCCACGCTCACGGTTTCAAGGTGAAACAGATCCTCCAGCCTGGCGTCAATCCCTTCATAGCGACCACAGATCAGGGTCAACGACTGTTCCCGGGAGAACCGGACGGCCATAGCATGATCCAATGGCCGGCCCTTTGGAGAGAGCAGCAGAATTTTTCCTGTCGATTCAAGACTGCGCAGGGCCGCGGCCAAGGGCGGCAGGGTCATGACCATGCCTGGACCGCCACCATATGGTCGATCGTCGACACTGCGATGACGATCCAGCGTAAAATCCCTGGGATTGATCAAGCGCACCTTGACCATACCCTGGTCAACGGCCTTGCCCAGCAAACCACAACAAAGCGCGGAATCGAAAAATTCCGGGAAGATGGTCACAATGTTGAAAATCATGACTCAAAAACTTCTTCAACACTCAAGTGAGATACAATTCAAGCAAGCCGGGCGGCGGATCGATCCGGACTGCATTGTTTTCCAGGTCAATCTCCAAAACCAGTCGTTCATGGGCCGGAAAAAGCACTTCGCGCCCTTGCTCGGTTTGTATGGACCACAACTCCTGCCCTCCGGCCTCGCTCACCGCCTGGATGCGACCGAGCAACACCCCGGACGGCAGAAAAACCTTGGCGTCAATCAGTTCACGCTGGTAAATCTCACCCTCTTGCCTGGTCGGCATGTCCGCTTCCCGCGCCAGGAGCTCCCCGCCCCGCAACAGCTCGGCCTCGTGCCGCCCCGTGACTTGCTCAAGGGTGATCAGCACTTTGGAGTTGTGCACGCGCCAGGACTGGACACGCACCCGTCGCGGCCGGGCTTGTGAATTGATACGCAGATATAGCCTGGCAACGTGGTCAAAAAAATCAGGGGAGTCCACGTACGATACAATGCTGAACTCCCCGGCCAACCCATGGGGCTTGATCACCTTGCCGACAACTATCAGCGGCTGTCTGGACATGAATAACAACGCTCGTCGCGCAAGCGCTCACAGGGTCTGCCCGGCGGACCACACCCCAAAAACCACGTCTGATTGCCGACTGATCTCATGGCGTTACTCGATGATTTCCAGGATGATCCGCTTCTGGGCCTTGCTGGAAGCAGCCCCGAGAATCGTGCGCAAGGCCTTGGCGGTTCGACCCTGCTTGCCGATGACCTTGCCCAGATCTTCCTTGGCCACCTTCAATTCCAGGACCGTGGCTTGCTCGCCTTCCACCACCGTGACGTGCACCTCTTCCGGATGATCCACCACTGAGGTGGCGATGTATTCGATGAGTTCCTTCATCTTGCGCGCCTCCACTGCTCGACTCTTTCCGCAGGGCATGCCGCGGTACGCCGGAAAATACGCCCTAACTCCTTGCAAGGGTGAGCATCTGTCGCCTTTTGAATTCAGGCCTGCAGCCAAAGCAGCCAGGGAATCGTCGAGGAGCCGCTAGACAGCCTGACTGCTTGCTTCCGCCTTGATCAATAAGGATTTTACCATATCCGTGGGCTTGGCACCCTTGGCCATCCATTCTTGAACCTTGTCCATGTCGATCTTTATTTCAGCGGGCTTTTTCATGGGATTGTAGTACCCCAAATAGTCCAAAGCCCGGCCGTCCCGTCGCGATTCGCTGTTCATAGCCACCACCCGGTAAAAGGGTTTTTTCTTCGAACCCATCCGGGTCAGTCGAATTTTCATCGCCATTGATTCTGTCCTCTCTTGTTTTTCGTTGTCTGTTGATTGTTTGCGATTGTCTGCTTCCTGCCTGCGGCAATATGTCCCTTGGCATGGTCCGCGGCAGGCACCAGGCACCTGAAAATCGATCATCGTCGCTTTTTTTTGCGGCGCTCCTTCTTTTTCCGGCGGGGCATCGCCGCAGGCAGGCCGGGCCCCCCGGGCGCCTTGAGCGCGCCAGGTCCCGCAGTCATCACTTTTTTCATCATTTTCTGCATCTGCTCAAAATTCTTCAACAACAGATTCACATCCTGGACCTGCACCCCGCTGCCCTTGGCCACGCGCAATTTCCGACCGGCGTTCATCAGTTTTGGAGTCTGACGCTCCGCCGGGGTCATGGAATTGATGATCGCCTCCATCCGGCCCATTTCCTTTTCCGGAACCTTCATTTCCCCCAACTGTTTGCGCAAGTCGCCCATGCCCGGAATCAGTTTAAGCATTCCTTCCAGAGAACCGAGTTTGCGCAACCGGCGCATCTGGATACGGAAATCCTCCAGGTTGAACTCCGCCTTTTTAAGCTTCTTCTCCAGAGCTGCTGCTTCTTTCTGATCAATGGATCCCTGGGCCTTTTCAATCAAGGAGAGGATATCGCCCATGCCCAGAATCCGGGAAGCCACCCGATCCGGATGAAAGGCCTCCAGGTCGCCGACCTTCTCGCCCATGCCCACGAACTTGATGGGCTTGCCGGTCACGGACTTGATGGACAAGGCGGCTCCGCCCCTGGCATCGCCCTCCATCTTGGTCAGAACAATGCCGGTCAAATCCAGTACGTTGTCAAAAGCCACCGCGACATTGACCGCGTCCTGGCCGGTCATGGCATCGGCCACGAACAGGATTTCCCCGGGCGTACAGGCAGCCTTGATGGCCGCCAGTTCGTCCATGAGCACCGTGTCAATGGCCAGCCGCCCAGCGGTGTCCAGCAGGAGCACGTCATGTCCACATTTCTCAGCTTCGGTCCTGGCCTGCAGGCAAATATCCACGGGGTTCATTCCGGCTGAGGAGGCGAACGCCGGAACATCCAGTTGGGCGGCCAGTTTGTGCAGCTGGTCAATGGCCGCTGGCCGGTATACATCCGCCGGAACCAAATAGGGACTGCGTTTCATACGCCGCAAATGCAAAGACAGTTTGGCCGCGGTGGTAGTTTTTCCAGAACCCTGCAAACCCACCAGCATGATCAAAACCGGCGGTTTGCCCTGCAACTGCAGACCGAGATGCGTCCCTCCCAGGAGCTGGACCATCTCCTCATGCACGATCTTGACCACCTGCTGGCCTGGAGTCAGGCTGGCCAGGACGTCCTGGCCCATGGCCCTGTCCTTGACCCGCTCCACAAAATCCTTGACCACCTTGAAATTGACGTCCGCTTCCAAAAGCGCCAGGCGCACCTCGCGCAGGCCTTCCTGGATGTTCTTCTCATCCAGGCGGCCATGGCCGCGGATCTTCTTGAAAACGGCCTGAAGCCTGTCAGCAAGGCTGTCGAACATGGGGCAACCATCCAAAGGCAAAATTGATAAATCCAAAACGTATCTAACTATCTGAGAGAGTTAACGGAGTCAATAATCGGATCAGAATCCCTCAGGGCGCCGTCAAAGTCCCTTTCCCTGGGTACATGAGGAATTTGTCCCAAACAAGCTGCACTTTGCTTTTCAGTGTTGGCGCACTGTCTGACCGAGCCGGACTTTGTCAGTCCAAACGATTGCCTTGCGCATCCACCGCAATGTTTGGTGGAATCACGCAATCGTTTGGACATCCGAAGCCGGCGAGGGAGTTTGCGACAGCGCTGAAAAGCAAAGCGCAGCCGTTGAACAATGGACTGGATCGAAGGAGACAAACTCCTAATAGTCCCCTTTTCCCTTGTTTTGACCAGAAAATGCCAAACCGTCCCGGCTTTCGCACTCATGCCACTGGACAACACAACAAAGCAACGAGTAATTGTCCGAAGGCGCGTGCGTCTCCGGCGAAAGGCTGAAAACCTTTCCAAATGACGATCTTTGAGCAGTCGGTGACCGCAAGCTGTTGTAAAAACGTGAAACTGCAACCCAGGGAGCAGACTCAAGAAACAACGTTGAAAGCAACGCAGGCAGCCGGGTTTTTCCGGCCTGATCCATGAATTATCAACCCCAGGCGGAGCAGGAATGCAGGAGCATGTATATTTTATCGAAGGCGACGGCATCGGGCCGGAAGTGTTCGCCGCGGCCCGCCCGGTCATCGACGCGGCCGTTGCCAAGGCCTACGCCGACAGCCGTAAACTGAAATGGATTGAACTTCTGGCCGGGGAAAAAGCCCACGCCGCCACAGGCGAATATCTTCCCCAGGCCACCCTGAACACCTTGCAACAGGCCGAATTGGCCCTTAAGGGGCCCCTGGCCACGCCTGTTGGCAAAGGGTTTCGCAGTCTGAACGTGACCCTGCGTCAGACCCTGGATCTGTACGCCTGTATCCGGCCGATCCGCTATTTTCAGGGCGTCGCATCCCCGGTCAAGCGTCCGGAACTGGTAAACATGGTTGTGTTCCGGGAAAACACCGAGGATGTCTACGCCGGCATTGAATGGGCCGCGGGCAGCCCGGAGGCGGCCCGTCTGATCGCTTTTCTGCGCGACGAAATGCACGCTGTGGTCGATCCGAGCGCGGCCATCGGCATCAAACCCATGACCGCCAAAGGAAGCAAGCGCCTTGTCCGCCGGTCGATCACCTTTGCCCTGGACCAGGGTCGGTCCAGCGTGACCCTGGTGCATAAGGGCAACATCATGAAGTTCACCGAAGGCGGATTCCGTTCCTGGGGCTATGCGGTAGCGGCCCAGGAGTTCGCCGAGCAAACCGTGACCGAGACTGAACAAGACGCTGCCCCCGGCAAGCTGGTCATCAAGGACCGGATCGCCGACGCCATGTTCCAGGAGGTTCTTTTGCGGCCGGAACAATACGACGTCATCGCCACGAGCAACCTCAACGGCGACTATCTTTCCGACGCCCTGGCCGCCCAGGTCGGCGGCCTGGGACTGGCGCCTGGCGTGAACATGAGCGACACCCTGGCCTTTTTCGAAGCAACCCACGGCACGGCTCCGGGCATCGCCGGCAAGGATCTGGCCAACCCCGGCAGCCTGATTCTGTGCGGGGCCATGCTCTTGGATCATATCGGCTGGCACGAGGCAGCCGATATGATCCACACGGCCATGCACAAGACCATTGCCGCCAGAAGCGTCACCCAGGATCTGGCCACGCAAATTCCAGGAGCTTGCGCCGTGGGCTGCCGTCAATTCGGAGAGCTGATCGCCCAGCACCTGGCATAACCCGAAACCTGCCGCGTGCCAGGAGGGATCCTCGCACCGGCACAGCACTGGAGGAGATCATGATTGTCGGCGTACTCAAGGAAATCAAGCCGGAGGAAAGTCGCGTCTGCATGACCCCGGCCGGCGTTGAAGTTATGCGCATGAACGGCCATACCGTGCTCTTGGAACAGGGCGCCGGAGTGGGCAGCGGCTTCCCGGACGAGGCCTATGCCAAGGCCGGCGCGGAATTGATCGCCTCGCCCGAACAGATCTACGCCCGGGCCGAAATGATCATGCACGTGAAGGAACCCCTGGAATCCGAATACGGATTGATCCGTTCCGAACAGATCATCTTCACCTATCTGCATCTGGCCGCGGAGGAAAAACTGACCAAGGCCATGCTCGACAGCAACTGCATCGGCATTGCCTATGAAACCATTCAGAAAACGGACCGCTCCCTGCCCCTGCTCACGCCCATGAGCGAAGTGGCCGGGCGCATGGCCATCCAAGAAGGCGCGAAATTCCTGGAAATCCCCTATGGCGGCCAGGGCGTGCTCCTGGGCGGCGTACCCGGAGTGGATCCAGGCACCGTGGTCATCATCGGCGGCGGCGTGGTGGGGACCAATGCGGCGAAGATGGCCTGCGGCCTGGGCGCCAAGGTCTATGTGCTGGACATGAACCTGGACCGCCTGCGGTATCTCAGCGACGTGATGCCGGCCAACTGTTTTTTGCGCATGTCCACTCCGGCCACCATCCGGGAACTGTTGCGCCAGGCCGACCTGGTTGTCGGAGCCGTGCTCGTGGCCGGGGCCAAGGCCCCGAAACTGGTGACCACCGGGATGATCAGGGAAATGAAAAAAGGATCGGTCATGGTGGATGTAGCCATTGACCAAGGCGGCTGCTTCGAATGCTCGCGCCCCACGACCCATTCCAACCCTGTATTCCATCAAGACGACGTTGTGATCTACTGCGTGGCCAACATGCCAGGAGCCGTGGCCAAGACCTCGACCTTGGCCCTGACCAACGCCACCCTCCCCTATGCCGTGGAAATAGCCAACAAAGGCTGGCAGCGCGCGGCGCGAGAAAACAGGGAAATCAAACCCGGCTTGAACATTGTCGCTGGAAAGGTGACGTGCAAGGGCGTGGCCGATGCCTTCAACCTTGACTTTACGGAACCCGACAGAATTTTATGACAAATTGCAAGGGCGGTTTACAAACCGGGATTTTGTCAAACACCATGCCGGCCCGACCTTTGACGGAGTCCCGGGCCCACAAACCGCCCCTGCTTGAATCCCCGGCAAAAAAAGACTAATGATCTTTTCTTCGGCTTTTTGTATTTCTTAGATCATCATTGCATGGAGCTTGCTCAATGGAAGAAGGCGGCAGTACCCGACAGTCACAACCTCCCTCAACCATGCCCGGTGGTTTGCAGCAAACGCCGCGGTCAGAAGGCGGGCCTTGCGTGCTTTAAGCCCGCCCTGATCCAGTAGGGTATCTCCCGGCGCGTTCGTTGTTGATCATGGGCCTGGAGGTACACCATGAAAGATCCCGACATTCTCGCCAAATTGCGCGATTATCTTGACGCTGGCGATCCCAATGCCTTGCGGGATTATGCCGAGTCCGTCCACCCTGCGGACTTGGCCGATTCCCTGGAAGACTTCTCCCCGGACGACGCCTCCCGCGTTTTTGAATCCCTGTCCCCGCAATTCTGCGCCGAGGTTCTGGGGCTTTTAGACCCGGATCTGCAGGTGCCGGTGGTGCTTCGCCTTTCGGACGTGCGACTGGCGGAAAACATCACCAACATGTTCTCCGATGACCGGGTGGACCTGCTCCAAAGGCTGCCCGAAGAACGTCAGCAATCCGTGTTGCGGCTGCTGGCCAAGGCGGAACGCGAGGACATCATCAAGCTCGGGTCCTACGAGGAGGGCACGGCCGGGGCTATCATGACCTCGGACTACGCCGTGCTCAAGCCAGAACTCACGGCCCGGCATGCTTTGGATAAGCTGCGCCTGGAAGCTCCGGACAAGGAAACCATCTACTACACCTATGTTGTGGATCAACAACGGCGGCTGCTGGGTTCGGTTTCATTACGGGATCTGATTCTGGCCAACCCGGAAAAGAGGGTGGAGGCGATCATGCGCCGCGATCCGATCCGGGCCAATGTCGCCGACGATCAGGAAAACGTGGCCCGGACCATGGCCAAGTACGACGTCCTGGCCCTGCCCGTAACCAACGGCAACGACTCTTTGGTGGGCATCATTACCTTTGACGACGTGCATGACGTCATTGAGGAGGAAGCGTCCGAAGACTTTCACCGCATGGGTTCCATTGCCGAGGGCTTTGGCCCTTCGGCCTCGGAACTCAGTGGTTTCAAGATCGCGGACCTGTACTATCTTTTTTTGAAGAGGGTCCCGTGGCTGCTGGCCCTGGTTTTCGTGAACATCTTTTCCGGCGCGGGCATCGCCTTTTTTGAGGACACCATCCAGTCCGCGGTGTCCCTGGTCATATTCCTGCCCCTGCTCATCGGCAGCGGCGGCAACGCCGGATCCCAGGCCGCCACATTGATGGTCCGCGCCCTGGCCACCGGCGAGGTCCATCTCAGGGATTGGTTCAAGCTCTTGGGCCGGGAAGTCATTATCGCCCTGGCCATTGGCCTGTGCATGGGCTTGGCCGTGTCCATGATCGGCATTTTCCGGGTTGGTCCGGACGTGACCGTGGTTGTGGCCATAAGCATGGTCACCATCGTGCTGATGGGCAGCTTGATGGGGATGTCTCTGCCCTTTCTCCTGACCCGGTTGCAACTGGACCCAGCCACGGCCAGCGCTCCATTGATTGCATCGTTGGCCGATATTGCCGGAATCCTGATCTACTTCGGCATCGCCACGTGGTACCTGGGATTACAGGCCGGGATGTAGAAGGTCAGTTCATCTGCTGCTGATCGTAAAGTTTTCTGTAGACCCCGGAAGTCAAATACAGCCGGTCGTGGTTCCCGGCCGCGGTGATCTGACCGGCCTCGAACAGCAAAATGCTCGAGGCCAGGCGAATGGTGCTGAAACGATGGGCGATGATCAACACCGTCTTGTCTTTGATCAATCCGCCCAAGGCGTGCTGGATCATTTCCTCGCTGGTGGCGTCCAGGGATGATGTGGCTTCGTCTAAAATCAAAATCGGCGCATTGCGCAAAAACGCCCGGGCCAAAGCCAGGCGCTGCTTCTGCCCGCCGGAAAGGCGCATTCCCTTCTCTCCGACAAGGGTGTCGTAGCCTCTTGGTAAATCCGAAATGAACTCATGGGCAAAAGCCCGCTGCGCGGCGCGTTCCACCTGCTCCATCGTGGCCTCCTGGTTGCCCACCAGGATGTTGCTGCGGACCGTGTCGTTGAATAAAACCGGGTCCTGGGGCACAATGGATATGGCCCGCCTCAGCTGCTCCTTGCGCAAACGCCGCACGTCCAGGCCGTCCACCATGATCCTGCCGGCCGAAACATCATAGAATCTCGGTATCAGATTGGCGAAGGTGGTCTTCCCGGCGCCGCTTGGTCCCACCAAGGCCACCACCTCGCCCGGTGCAATGGTCACGGTGATGTCCCGCAATACCGGAATGCCCGGCTCATAGGCGAAAAAAACCCGTTCAAAGGCAACCTCGCCACGCACCTTTTCCAGGGGCAATGATTCCGGATCCGCTGGGTCCGGAACGCTGTCCTCCGCGGCCAGGATATATTCCAGGCGATCCAGGGAAGCTTCTCCTTTGCGGATTTCATTATGGATTCGACCCAGCTTTTTAACCGGTTCGTAGGACATGTACAGGGCGAACAGCAAAGGCAGGATCTGCTCCAGGCTGATGCCTTTGGACGCGGCGTAAAACACCGTGGCGGCAACACCGAAGGAGGCGATGATTTCAATGGTCGGAGAAAGGATGTGCGAATACTTGACCACCTTCATGCTCCAGGAAAAAAGCTTGCGCACCGCCTCCTCAAACTTGGTGATTTCCCTTTTTTCCAGATTAAAGGCGCGAACCTCCTTGGACGCCGTCAGGTTCTCGTTGAGAATGGAGGTTAAATCCGCGGTCTGCGCCAAAAACAAATGGGCCCTGTGCAACAGTTTTTTGCCGACGATCCGCACCGGAAGGATGCACACCGGAATCAACAGCAACATGCCCAGAACAAACCATAGCTCCTGCTGCTTCAAGGACAGATAGGCCACCGCGCCCATGGCCCCGACAAGCGTCAGGGGTTGCTTGATCAAGTCATTGGCCACGCTGGTCACCACGCCCTGCAACTGCCCGGTATCGTTGATCACCCTAGCCAAAAGGTCGCCGCTGTTGTTCTTCTGATAAAAATCCAAAGGCAGACTTTGCAGTTTGGAAAAAACCCGCACTCGAATCGCCTCCAGGACCTTGCCCCCGCAGTAGTGAATCAGGTAGACATTCAAAAAGCCGCTGATGCTCCGCAGGAGAAAAACCGCCGGGATAAACGCTGTAACTGCCAGCAGCACGGACATGGACGGAGGCTGATCACCGAAGATAATCGGAAAGACCCGGTCAGCCATGAAAGGCAGACCAAAACCGCTGGCCACGCCGAATATGATCCCTGATGCCAAGGCTGCGGCAAACTGCATGCGCACTGTCTTGAGCAAGGCGAAATAAGGCAAAAAGCGCTTGATCAACCCGCTGTTCGCTCTTTTTTTCATCAATATTTTCCTGCTTCTTCAGCTTTTCCGGTCAAGTCGCGTATGCCCCAACCAACCATTTTGATCATCAAGCCCTCCTCCCTTGGTGACATTGTCCACGGCCTGCTTGTGGCCAACATGATCAGAGAGGGATGGCCCAAAGCCGCCATTCACTGGGTCAGTGGAAACGTTTTTGCCCCAATTGTCCGGGCCTGCCCCGTGGTGGACGAGGTGCTGATCTTTCAGCGCAATGCCGGCGCCCGGGAGTTTATGCGTCTGATCCGGGAAATCCGGCAGCATCACTATGACTACGTCCTGGATTTCCAAGGACTGGTCCGCACCGGCCTCCTCACGCTATGCGCCAGGGCCGACAAAAAAATCGGCCGCCGCGACGCCCGCGAAGGCTCGCGCTATTGTTACGGTCAACGCATCTCCCTGCCGCATACGGGCCGCAAATCTCACGCCGTGGACATTCTCGCCGAATTCCTGCCCGCACTGGGTCTGCCGCGCTACGTCGCTCCCCATCTGCCCATGCGCATTCCCCAAGGCTATACAGCACACGGTCCGTATTTCAACCCGATCCTGATCTTTCCGGCAAGCCGGCGACCGGATAAAAACTGGCCTTTTTATCCGGATCTGACCATCGCCTTATGCCGCAACATGCCGGACAACCAAATGATCTGGGCCGGCGCCGAAACCATGCCCTGCCCCCATGCCCATGGCCTGCAAAATTTCACCAACCTTACCGCCGCAACCACCCTGCCGGAACTTCTCGCCCTGCTTGCCCAGGCCCGATTGGTGGTGGGCAACGACAGCGGCCCCCTGCATTTGGCCGCGGCCTTGGGCATCCCGACCCTGGCGCTCTTCGGTCCAACGGACCCCAGTCAATACCGGCCCTATCCTGGAGACGACCGTCAAAATCATGTTCTGCAAGCACCGAAGGGAGGGTTTGAAAACCTCTCCGCCACGGCGGTTCTGAACCAGATCCTAAAACTTCTGCCCAAAAATTGCTTTTGACAAAACTGCTCACTTTCCACGCTGATCACAATGCCCCTGCAGCACCCATCTCGGGTCCCCATTGCTTTCAACCTGGAAAATGTCGATTACGAACCCAACCCCGGGCATGACAGCCGGGGAGGCTGGCACAGTGGAAGTCAATGCGTGTCTTTGTCCAGGACATTCTGCAATATTGCAAAGGTTCGTTCAGTCGCTCCTCTGCCCGACTCATGCCATTTCTTTGCCCTGAGACCCTGTTCCTGCCGGACGTGAATATCGCGCAGCAACGCCGCTGTCCAAGTCGACAACTCCCCCTCGTTGCGCACCTGGATCGCGGCCTTGTTCTCCAGCATCGATTGCACCACGGCTTGAAAATTCTGCATGTTCGGCCCAAAGAGCACGGATTTACCCAGCGCCGCAGCCTCAATGGGGTTTTGGCCTCCTTGATGCGGTCTCATGCTCTTGCCCACGAACACCACGTCAGCGACCTGGAGCAGGCTCACCAACTCTCCCGTGGTATCCGCCACCGTCACGTCCACGGCTCCAGCCGCAGCGCCGTCCGTACGGAAATGCACGGAAACGCCGGATGAAGCCAAAATCTGGCGCAACACCCTGCCACGCTCAGCGTGCCTGGGCACGAGAAGCAACTTGCATGACAAACCCAAGAGCAACAGCTTTTTTCGAACCCGAAGCAGCATCTCCTCCTCGCCGGGCCAGGTGGACGCCCCGGCCAGGACCAGAGGGGCTGCCTCGGTTTTGTCGGGAAGAAAAAAACCCAGTTCACGTCGGAGTCTTGCCAATTGATCCTCGGTGAAAATCGGTTCCGGAACAAAATCCAGCTTCAGGTTTCCGCTGACCGACACCTTGTCCTCGGGTGCGCCAAGGTCCAAGAACCTGTCCCGATCCGCTTCGGATGCGGCGACAATCCTGGACATCATGCTGAAGACCATGCGCAGGCAACGCGGTGTTTTGCGCCAGCGCCAGTGGGAGCGCTCGGACATCCGGGCGTTGATCAGAAAAACAGGCACGTTGCGAACCTTGGCCTGATGCAGGTGTTCCGGCCAGACCTCCGCTTCCATGAGAAGACATGCGTCCGGCCTGACTCTTTTCCAGGCGGTTCGGCTGAAAAGCCAAAAGTCCAGGGGAAAATAGGCCAGAAAGACGAGGTCGTGGAAAAACTCCCGCCGGGCCAGAGCGTAAGCCGTGCTGGTGGTCGTGGTCAGGACGATTTCGATCCGGTGGTCATGTTCTCGCAGCCGACGGATCAATGGCCTGAGGGCCAAAATCTCGCCCACGCTGACCGCATGGACCCAGACCCGGCGCCCATGCGCTGTTTTAGGGGGAAGCCCGTTCCAAAAGCCTAATCGTTGAGCAAAATGTCCGGCATACCCGCCCCGGCGCAGCATTCGAGGCACGTAAAAAGGCAGTGTCAAAAGTAAGGCCGGGATGAAAAGCAGTCGATACAAAAGAATCATGCGCCAAGCATCACAACGGCGTCCCGTTTTCCAGCAAATCTTGAAGCAGAAATTGACGCATCCGCTTGCTTATCGGGCCTGGCCGGGCGTCATGGATAGGTTTTTTATTATAACGCACCACGCTTAAAGCATCAATGGTCGTGCCCAGCAGGATAACTTCACGTGCCAGGTACAAGTCGTCTTCCCGGACCTGGCGAAAAATCACCGGAACCTCGCCTTTGACCGCGTCCAGGGCACGCATCAGGGTCGTACCGGTCAAAGCGTTGTTCAACTCCGGCACAACCAGCCGGCCCTGGCCGTCCACCAAGCAGATATTCTCCACAATGCCCTCGGCCACAAAACCTTGATCGTCAAAACACAGGGAATAATCCCAGCCACCCTGTTTAGCCTCGCGTTTCATAAGCACATTGGGCAGGTAGTTGACGCTCTTGATCTTGGCCAACAATCCTTTTTTGGCGGGAAGGGAGCAACGCGACGCCGTGGCTCCCTTTTGGTAAACTGATTCCGGCCTGGGATGCAGTTTATAGGCCACGATATACACACTGGACGCAGGGCACTCCTCGGGGTCAATACCGAATCCGCCCGGCCCCCGGCCCAAAAGCACCCGCACCATGCCCTGCTCCTGGTTTGCGGCGCGGGCCACGTCCAGAACCATCTCCTTCAATTCCTTCCAGGGACATGGCGGTTCCAAAAAAATGGACTGGGCCGAAAAAATCAAGCGATCAAAATGGGCGTCCAACTGGTAGAGTTTGCCGCTGACGAACTTCATGGTTTCGAAAACACCGTCGCCGCGATGCACCAAGTGATCGTCCAGGGGCAGGAGCATCAATGCCGGATCCGTGCCGATCACGCCCACCCGATGGTCGTAGTAGGCGTAAATCTCTGCCGCGCCGGATCTGGGCGCCTTCAGGAGCATATTCAGATACGCATTCGCGTCTTCAGCAATAGGAAGCAATGTCCTTCTCCAATCCTCTTCGAGTTTTCATTGTTTCAGGCCACCGTCCATACAACAAACAATGGCCGGCAAAAACGTCTTGCTTGGGGCGTTAAAAAAACCTCGCTGACCAAACACAACAAAATACAAACCCGCAATGTTCTTTGGATTTGCCAAGGCTTGTGTTGTTTTACGGCAACCCAGCCTGGAAGAGCTCCTCAACGGTCCGCGCCTGGGATCAAACCCCGCTGCACCAACACCTCGGCGATCTGCACCGCGTTCAGGGCCGCGCCCTTGCGCAGGTTGTCCGCGACGATCCACAGGTTCAGGCCGTTGGCAATGGTTTCATCCTCACGAATCCGGCCCACGAACGTCAAGTCTTCTCCTGCCGCATGAATGGGCATGGGGTAAATTTTCTCCCTGGGGTTGTCCAGGACCTTGATCCCCGGTGCCTGGCTGAAAATCACCCTGGCCTCGGCAGGGGAGATCTTCCTTTCCGTCTCCACGTTGACCGACTCGCTATGGCCGTAAAACACCGGCACACGCACAGCGGTGGCCGTCAAACGAATGGTCTCGTCGCCCATGATTTTTTGGGTCTCCAGTACCATCTTCATCTCTTCCTTCGTATAGTCGTTGTCCAGGAAGACATCGATATGCGGCAGGCAGTTGAAGGCGATCTGATATGGATAAACCGCCGCTTCCGGCTCCTGCATGTTGAACATCTGACGGATCTGGGTCTCCAACTCCTGGACGGCCTTTTGCCCCGTACCGGACACGGCCTGGTAGGTGGAGACCACGACCCGTTTGATCCTGCCCGCGTCATGCAGCGGCTTGAGCACCACCACCATCTGGATGGTGGAACAGTTGGGATTGGCGATAATGCCTTTGTGCCAGGACAAATCGTCCGGGTTCACCTCCGGGACCACCAATGGAACCTCAGGGGCCATGCGCCAGGCGCTGGAATTATCCACCACCACGCAACCGGCCCTGGCCGCAATGGGCGCGAACTTCTCGGACGTGCTCCCGCCCGCGGAAAACAGGGCCAAATCCATGTCCTGAAATGAGTTTTCGTTCAGCTCCTCCACCACCAGTTGGCCGTCCCGAAAGGGTACTTCCTGTCCCGCGGAACGGGACGAGGCCAATGCCCGCACCTGGGTGGCCGGAAAGTCCCGCTGTTCCAGGGTCTTAAGCATTTCCCGGCCCACGGCGCCGGTGGCCCCGACCACGCCGACCCGCAATTGTCCTGATTTCATTCTATTTTCTCCTTAATCATGATGTGTATTCTATCGCTTTCGGATGGGTCTCTATTCGTGTTTTTCGCGTCCTTCGCAGTTCACTCTTTATCTGTCGGACTTGTCTGCCAACTCCTCCGCCAGTTCCATGATTCGCAAACATCCGTCCGCCCGGTTCATGGTATACAGGTGTACCCCAGGCACGCCCTTGTCCAACAAATCGCGAATCTGCGCTGCCGCTTGGGCCATGCCCACCTTCTGAACCGCCTCGTCACCGCCCTGAACATCGGCCTGTTCCAGCCGGGCCAGGAATGGACCGGGCAGACGTGCCCCGCACAGTGAAGTGATCCGCTGAATGACCTTCAAACTGAAGATGGGCATAATCCCCGGCAAAATGGGCTTGGTGATGCCGATTTCCCTGGCCCTGGCCACGAAATCCCAATACCGCTGATTATCGAAAAACAACTGGGTCACGGCAAATTCGCCGCCCAGGTCCAGCTTGTGTTTCAAAAACAACAAATCCTGCTCCAGGCTGACCGCCTCCGGATGCCCTTCAGGGTACCCGGCCACGCCGATGCCCATGTCCGGATAGCCTTTCCGGATGAACTCCACCAGATTACAGGCATGGCGAAACCCCTCATCCGAGGGTGTGAACGTGGTTTCGCCCTTGGGTGGATCACCTCGCAGAGCCATAACGTTCTGGACGTCGGCCTGGGTCAGGTCGTCCAGAAAAGCCTTGAGCCCCGCCGCTGAAGCTCCCACGCAAGTCAGATGAGCCATTGGTTCCAGGGCATAATCCCGCTTGAGTCTGGTAACGATTTCCAGAGTCGAGGACTGGGTGCTCCCTCCGGCGCCGTAGGTCACGGAAACGAATAAAGGATCCAGAGAACGCAATTCCTGTACGGTGTCGAAGAACCTCGGCCACAATGCCTTGTCCTTGGGTGGAAAAAATTCCAGGGAAAGCCTGGACCGTTCCGCTTTTCGCAATAAATCGCTGATTTTCACAAACAACTCCAGTAATCATGTTTCGTCAATATTTTTAGTGCGTTTCGGGTGTGTTTTGTGGTTCCAATGTATATACGCCTAAAGGGTTTCCGGATGGAAACTACATAATGGTTTCGCCAATCTGAAAGATAGGCAAATACATGCTCACCACCAACCCACCGACAACCACTCCCAAAAAAACGATCATCATCGGCTCCAGCAACGAGGTCAATGTTTCCACCGCCACATCGACTTCGTTGTCGTAGAAGTCCGCGACCTTGGACAGCATGTGATCCAGGGAGCCGGTGGACTCTCCGATGGCGATCATCTGAATGACCATGGGCGGAAAAACGCCCGTGGCCTCCAAGGGATCGGCCAAGGTCTGCCCCTCGGCAATGCTCTTCTTGGCCTCCAGAACGCCCAGTTCAACGGTCTTGTTGCCCGAGGTCCTGGCCACGATGTCCAGAGCGTTCAAGATCGGCACGCCGCTGGAAACCATGGTCGAAAGGGTCCGGCTGAACCTGGCCACGGCCACCTTGCGCAACAAGGGGCCGAAAACTGGCAGGGTCAAAAGCCAGAAGTCCGCCATGATCTTGACCCGCTCAATCCGATACAAACGTTTGGCGACCACTGCGAAAACAACCACGCCCCCGATCATCCAAAGGAAATTGTCCTGGGTAAAACGGCTCAGATTGATCACGATCTGGGTGGGCAGGGGCAAGGCCGCGCCGAAATCCGCAAACATGGTCTCAAAGGTGGGGATGACGAAAATGAGGATAATGGCAATAACGGCCACGGCCACGGTGACCACCACGGCCGGATAGACCATGGCCGACTTCACACGGGCCTTCAGTTTGGCGGCTTTTTCCAGATACTCGGCCAGGCGCAATAAAATGATGTCCAGGATGCCCCCGGTTTCGCCGGCATTGACCATGTTTGCGTACAGGTCAGTAAAGACCTTGGGATGCTTGCGCAAGGCCTCGAACAGAGAGCTGCCGCCTTCGATGTCGTTGCGCACGCTGTACAAAATGCGCCGCAACATCTTGTTCTCGGTCTGTTCGCACATGATCTGCAGAGACTGGAGAATGGGCACCCCGGCATTAATCATGGTCGAAAACTGGCGGCTGAAAATGACCATGTCCCGGTCCGTGACCTTGCCTTCCAAAAAGGTCCCTTCCAAGATGTCCTTGGGTTTGGGCTTGACCTTCAGCTGCGTGAACCCTCTGCGGCGCAAAGCCGCATCGGCCATTTCCAGGGTGGGGGCGTCAAAATCGCCCTTGACCCTGCGTCCGAGTCGATTTCGACCTTTATAGACAAATATGGACATAAAGTGTTCCTGATCAATCAACCAGGGAGAGGAACAGCCGCCAGTCGAGCCACGACATCCTGGTCCGCCTCGAGAAAGTCAAGACCATTGCGGCCCGGGATGATCCAGGCCATGGCTTGGCCCTCCAGCGGAGTCGGCCAGCCCTGAAACGCGGATACCCAAAAAAAGAAAAGCTGGACGTCCAAATTCGGGTAACGGTGTGTTTTTTCTTGCCACAGGAAAAAAGACGTGGCGGTGATGGATAGTTCCTCTTGCAGCTCTCGCACCAAGGCCTGCTCCAAGGTTTCGTCAAGCTCTGCCTTGCCGCCGGGGAACTCCCACCATCCGGCCATGTGTTTTCCCCTGGGACGTTGCACGGCCAAATACCGACCGCCATCCCAAATAATTCCGGCAACGACCCTGACTGGCACCATGGCATGCGGCTCCATCTGTTGCGCACTGACTAGCGCAAAATGCCTCGATTGGCCAGACAAAACGTGTCAACAACCGAGGCTGAATCAAACGCCCCCGGAATGTTCATCCGTGGTGGAGAATACATGCTGAATTTGATGTGCCCAAGCCATTATCATAAAAAATTCACGCCCCCGGGCGCTGCAATCTTGTCCGAAAGCCTGTGCATTGACGATACTGAAAAGAGAGTCTAGAAAAAAAAGATGCGCCCGTAGCTCAGCCGGATAGAGCGTCGGACTTCGAATCCGCAGGCCGGGAGTTCGAATCTCTCCGGGCGCACCAAAAAATCAAGGAGTTAGGTATCAACACGTAACTCCTTTTTTTATTCCAACAACGATTGTCAAAAAAATCGCGACCCTATTCATCCTGCAAAGCAACATGATTCCTGTCCAGAAGACAGACAAAAAACACCTTGGGTACCTCTGTCGTGGTCCAAGCATCGGGACCTTGCTAATCCAACCGGTCCTTTATGACCTGACATCCATCCGCTCCGAATTCTCTTCGCGTTCCAACAATTCAGGGTCATTGCTTTTTCCGCATGGCCCGCTGCAACTCCGCGCCCAGGACGCCCAGCTCCTTCTCCTGGGGTGAGTGGCCCCTCCAATCCTCGCTGTGGTTCGCTTCCGCCAACGCCAGGGATATTCTTCGTTTGTCCATGTCAATCACGTCAATGGTTACGGCAATCGTGTCGCCGGACCTGGCTTTGAACACGGCTTCATTCTCGCCGCTCTCCAGGCGTGAACCGGGAAGCAACCCGACCACTCCCGGCTCCAGCCTGATGAACAGACCGAAACTTTCCCGCTTTTCCAGGACGCCTTGCACCACCTGGCCTTTGGTGTACCGCTCGGCCAGCCCTTCCCAAGGATCGCCCTCGGCGTCGCGCATGGACAATCCGATGCGCCGTGCGTCCAAATCAATGGTCTTGATCATCACCGGCACGTTGTCCCCGGATGTCATAACTTCTTCAGGTCTGTGCACCCGCTTCAGGTAGCTCATCTCGCTGACGTGCACGAGACCTTCAATGCCCGGAGCGATCTCCACGAACGCCCCAAACGGGGCCAAGCGAGTGACCGTGCCCTGGACAATGTCGCCGACCTGGTACTTTCCGGACACCTCATCCCAGGGATCGCGCAGAGCCTGCTTCATGGACAGCTCAATTCGCACCCGACCCTTACCCTGGTCCTCCATTTTCAAAAACTTGACCGTGACCGTATCCCCCGGCGCCGCAACGTCCTCGGGGGCAAGAGCCCTGGACCAGCTCAGCTCGGAAATGTGCACCAACCCTTCCAGCCCGGGCGCGATCTCCACGAACGCCCCAAACGGGGCCAAACGAGTGACCGTGCCCTGGACAATGTCGCCGGGTTTGGCTTGTTTCATGAACGCGGCCAGGGATTCAGCCTGATCCCGGTCCAACAACGCCCTTCTGGAAACAACGATATTGCGGCCTCGCTCCTCAATGCGGGTGACCAAAAAAAGGAGGGTTTCCCCGACCAAAGCTTCCGGATCGACCACGGGCCGGGAATTCACTTGGCTCAATGGACAAAAGGCAGTCTTGCCCTGAACGCTCACCCGAAAACCGCCCTTGCAGGTTTCCTTGATCCGGCCTTCCACGGGAATGCCGCCTTCCATGGCATCTTGCAATTGCTCCGCACCGCCTTCGCCACTCATGGTGCGGGCCAGTCGAACTTCACCGGCCTGTCGGGAAACCACGAAAAGCTCCACTTCGTCGCCTTCTCGCAGGGAAAAGCCGCCGTCTTTGTCCGCCAGTTCATTCTTGTCCACCACCGCATCGATCTTGGCGCCGGTATCCACGTAGACCAATTCCTCGCCCACAGTGATGACCCGGCCCGTGATTCGGTCTCCCACGCGAAGCTCGGGCTTGGGCTCCATCTCCGAGGCCGCGAAAAGTTCGGCAAAACTCTGTTCCATGCTTTCATCAGACATGACGTATGCTCCTTATGACAGGCAGATGGTGTGCTCACAAACGAGGTGCAAAGATGAGTTTTGCCCCGGGGTATATGCAAACCAGGTTATCAATCGCTTGAAACCGCTGACAAAAGCCGCGGCGGTCCTCTCCTTCATGCTCAACCTTGGGCAAACAAGGCCTTGATCGCCTGCACATGCTCCAGAAGGGCGATCATGATCTGTTCCACCTTGTCGTGGTCCAGTTGGAGCCGGCCCATGACCGCCTCTGAAATCCGGTATTGCATCCCGTCCAGGCCCTGTCCCATTCCGGTAAGCCTGGCAATGGCGTCGCCGGCGTGCACCAGGTCCAATGCCGGGTTCGGACGCGGACAGTCTTCCGGTTGCAGTCGATAGCGGACCACGTCAACGATCTCGCCAGGCAGGTTCCAGAACCGCAGCAATTCAGCCCCAACTTCCACATGATCCGTGCCCAGGACGCGGCATTCCGCCGACTCAAAAGAAACCCCTTCCTGCTCGGCTAGCTGGACGACTTCTTCGCCGTGCTCGCCCAGAAACTGGTCCAAAACGATCTTGCCGATATTGGCCAACAACCCGGCGGTAAACGTATATGCCGGCGCCTTTATGCCGCATTCCACGGCCACCAGTTCCGAGGCAACGGCAATGGCCAGGGAATGATCCAAAAGCGCGTCTTGTGGCAGATCATAGCCTGGTTGTTCCCCGCTGATACGCGGTAAAACCGCGACCGTGAGCAGCACCTGGGTCACCCGCTTGGCGCCCAAGCGAACCACTGCGTCGCGCAGGGTGGAGATGGGATGCACTGCTCCGAAATATGCGGAATTAACCAGGCGCAAGATGTTCGCCGTGATACCCGGATCATGTTGCATGACCTGGGCCAGCCTGCCCAGGTCCACCTCGGAATCGCGCAACAATTCCATGGCCTTTTGAACCGATGCCGGCAGGACCGGAAGCTGCCCGATCCGGGTCAGGATGATCTCGCGTTTCTTCATAGAAAATGTTCCTTGCCCCGGGAGCGGATGACGACTTCGCCGGAATCCACATACAACCGAACGGTTCTGGGGATGGCGCCGCCGAGATCGCTGGCGGCCAAGCTCATCCCGTTGAACTCCAAAAGTCGCAGCAAGGCCTTCTGGTTGCGCTCTCCCGTGTTGAACGGGTGAGGCACGTTCAGCGTATATCCGCACCCCACCGCCTTGAGCACAAGGCGCTCCCGGAGCGCCCCCAGGGCGAACATGCTTCTGATCATGGCCGGAATGCCGGTGGTCACGAACATGAAGGGATTTGCCTCAGCCTTGTTCTTATCCGTGGGCTGGGGCAGGAGACAATGAATCAATCCGGCCACCCGGGTGCGCGGATCATATGCGGTCAGCCCCAGGCAAGACCCCAGGGAATGAGTCGTCAGGATCACGCCGTGCTGATTGGAAACCTTCATGTCTGAAATACGAACATCAATCCGCATATGCTCAAACCTTGTCCGACAGGCCGAAACCAAGCTATATCGTGAAAAATATTGGTTTACCTGGGCTGAATCCAGCAACAGACCGGGACGACTGTTTAAAAAATATTACCAAAGGCTCAATCAATCCTGGCAAAAAACAAAAATCAAATCATCATCTGCTAAAGCCCTTGATACGACAATTCATCGGAATGAAGCAAGGACGGAAAGGTTTACCCACCAGGCCTGCTTATGCGGTCAATTTTGCGTGCAAAACTCGACCCGGTGGGGTGGTAAGTCATGACTCCCCCCCACTGTCCGCTCTGTCAATCTTGCCTCTGACAGACGGATTGATTATATGTATTCATCATCGAATTTGGCGCTTGTGAACAATACCGTGAATTATCAGGAGGTATAACCAATCATGAAACGCATTGCTTTGTTTTTAATGACAAATATCGCCATCATTCTGGTGCTCAGCATTGTCCTGCGTATTTTGGGTGTGGACAGGATCCTCGATGAAAGCGGTGTGGGCCTGAACTATGCCAATCTGCTCGTCTTTGCGGCGGTTTTCGGATTCGGCGGGTCCTTTATCTCCCTGGTCATGTCAAAATGGATGGCCAAACGCATGACCGGGGCCCAGGTCATCACTTCCCCCCGCAGCCAAACGGAAACATGGCTCGTGGAAACCGTCAAAAACCAAGCCACCCGGGTCGGGATCGGCATGCCCGAGGTGGCCATTTTCGACTCCGCGGCTCCCAACGCCTTTGCCACGGGGATGAGCCGGAACAACGCCCTGGTGGCCGTGAGTACGGGGCTCTTGCGGAGCATGAACCAGGATGAGGTGGAGGCTGTCCTGGCTCATGAAATAAGCCACGTGGCCAATGGCGACATGGTCACCCTGACTCTGATCCAAGGGGTGGTGAACACTTTTGTGATCTTCATTTCTCGAATCGTGGGCCATTTCGTGGACCGGGTCATTCTTAAAAACGAGGAAGGTCACGGCATCGGCTTTTTCGTGGCCACCATCGCGGCGCAGATTGTTTTCGGCATTTTGGCCAGCGTGGTCGTACTTTGGTTCAGTCGCCAACGGGAATACCGGGCTGATGCGGGAGGATCCAAGCTGGCTGGACGGGAAAAAATGATCTCTGCCCTGGAAAAACTGAAAAAAGGCCTTCAGGAACCACTACCGGACCAAATGTCCGCCTTCGGCATCAACGGCAAACCCGATGGACACGGTCTAAAACTGCTGTTCATGAGCCATCCGCCCTTGGAAGACCGCATCGCCGCCTTGAAGGGCCAATCTCATCCTTAGGCAATTGATCTCGGGTCCGTCCCGCATCCACGGGACGGACCTTTATTTTCGGCGGCATTCCCCAACAGCGGCCGACAACTTCCGCATGAACCAAACCGGACTCGCTCATGCTCACCCATTCATTTTGCCACGTCCCGGGCATCGGACGCATCAGAGAGCAAAAAATGTGGAACGCGGGAATCCATCGCTGGGACAACGCCCTGCGCTCTAACGCATTCTGCCCCTGCCGGCTGTCCCACGCCGCACGCGCTGTTCTGACCGAGTCCCCGGATCGCTTGTCCAAAGGCGACACATCCTGGTTTGTCCAAAAATTGCCTCAAGAGGAAACCTGGAGGCTCTGTTCACACTTCGCCTACCGCGCCGCTTTCGTGGACATCGAAACCACCAGTGGCCCAGGGCCGGTGAACATCACCACCATTGCGCTTTTTGACGGCAAGACCGTGCGAACCTATGTCCAGGGGCGCAATCTGGAAGCATTCTGCGACGACATTCTGGACTATCCTCTCATGATTACATTTAACGGACGCTGCTTTGACGCTCCGATCATCGAGCGGGAACTGAAAATTTCCCTGCCCGCCCACGTTGATTTGCGCTTTTTGCTCAAATCCGTGGGTGTCAAAGGCGGCCTCAAGGCCTGTGAACGTCGGTTGGGCATGGACCGTGAGGAACTGGACGGTCTGGACGGTTATTTCGCGGTGCTGCTCTGGCAGGAATATGAAGCCAGGGGCGACGAGCAGGCCCTGGAAACACTACTGGCCTATAACGCAGCGGACGTCCTCTCCATGCCCATACTCCTTGAGCATGCCTATGCGGCCAAATTGGAGCAAACGCCTTTCACCCACTTGCCCAGGTTGCGAGCAGCCAAGGCCGACAACCCGCATCAAGCCCATTCCAGCGTGATCAAACGCATCCGCAAACGCTTCGGAATTCGATTTCTGCCGAAGATGGCTGCTGAATAAGCACCAATAAAATAATCAACGCAAATTTTTACAAAGGCCTGCTACGAAACCCTGCTCCCGGGCGGCACCTGCTTTGAAGGCCCCAGCAGTTGCAATCCCTCCGGGGCATGCACGGCCAGGACCATGCCCTGGGACGTAACCCCGCGCAATTTACGGGGCTTGAGATTGGCCACAACCACCACCTGCCTGCCGATCAGCGCGTCTACGCTCCAATGCTGGGCAATCCCGGCCACAATGCTGCGCGCCTGATCCTCGCCCAAATCAATCCCCAGATGCAGCAATTTGTCCGCGCCCTGGACCGGCTGGGCCGAAATCACCGTCCCGACGCGCAGATCCAGTCTCTGGAAATCCTCGAAATCCAGTAATTCCGCCGTGTGGAAAGACGTGACGGGAAACGCTTCAGCCTTGCCCTGTCTTGCCGCTGCGGCTGGAACACCCGCAGCTTCCGGGGTTTTGAGTTCCACCCGCGGAAAAAGATTGGACGCCGCTGCCACTTTGGTCTGCGGCTCCAACAGTCCCCAATGCAAAAGTTCATCGGCCAGATGGCGCCACTGTTGGGCTGGCCTTTCCTCTCCCAACTGGGCCAGCATGGCCTCGCTTTCTTCGGGCATCACCGGCCAAAGATGCACGGCCACCTTGCGCATGCCCTCCAGGAGGGTGTACATCACCGTGCCCAGCTCTTCTTGCCGTTTTTGCTTGAACAACGCCCAAGGTTGAGACGCGTCCACATATTTGTTCAAGATTCGCACCAAAGTCCACAAGGCTTCCAGGGCCATGGAAAACTGGAAGCGCCCAAACAATTCTTGATAATTCTCCAGGCATTCCGCGGCCAATACATGGACTTCCTCATCCTCCACGCGAATCGGCCCTGGTTCGGGCACCCGACCGTCAAAATATTTCCGGGTCATACTTAAAACGCGGCTGAACAGATTACCCAAATCATTGGCCAAATCCGCGTTGAATCGATTCACCAAGGCGTCCTCGGATACACTGGCGTCGTGGCCGAACTGCATTTCTCGAAGCAAGAAATAACGAAACGCACCCCGGCCGTAGGTCCGGGCAAAATCCAACGGGTCCACCACATTGCCCAGGCTCTTGCTCATCTTGGTGTCCTGGACCAGCCAGTAACCGTGCACATTCAGATGCCGATACAGGGGCAGACCCGCGGAAAGCAGCATGCACGGCCAAAAAATGGCGTGAGGCTTGAGAATGTCCTTGGCCACGAGGTGTTGAGCCTCGGGCCAGAATGTCCGGAAGCGCTCACCGTCCGGCCACTCCAGGGCAGTGACGTAGTTGAGCAGGGCGTCGAACCAGACATAGGTCACATAATTCCGGTCAAACGGCAGCTCAATTCCCCAGGACAAACGGCTCTTGGGCCTGGAAATACACAAGTCGCCCAAATCCTCCCGCAACAGGCCGAGCACCTCGTTGCGATACCTTTCCGGCCGGATGAACTCCGGATTCGCTTCGATGTGCTTGCGCAAGGGTTCCAGGTATTTGGACATCCTGAAAAAATAGTTCTTCTCCTTGATGAATTCCGGAGCCTGAAGATGGTCAGGACACAGGCCTTCCTTGAGTTCTTTTTCCGTATAGAACCGTTCGCAGCCAAAGCAGTAATAACCGCCGTATTCGCCATGGTAGATGTCCCCACGGTCAAAGACGAGCTGCAAAAACTGCTGAACCCTGGAAACGTGGCGGGCTTCCGTGGTGCGGATGAAATCGTCGAAGTCAACGCCCAGCTCCTTCCATAGGGTTTGAAACCGGGCACTGATGACGTCCACATAGTCCTGGGGAGCAGTATGCCGGTGCTGGGCCGCTCGAACAATCTTGTCGCCGTGTTCATCGGTGCCGGTCAGAAAAAAGGTTCTCTTGCCCATCAGCTTTTGAAAACGGATCATGGCATCCGCCACCGTGGTGGTGTAGGCGTGGCCGAGATGGGGATCGGCATTGACATAATATATGGGCGTAGACAAAAAAAAGGGTTTCAAACCAATACACCTCCACGATGGGATTGTTCAGGATTTATCAGTCTTTTTCTGGGTTTTCCCAGAGGCTCGGTTCTGCTCCCGCGTGGATGACTTGGCCTTGTGCTGAGATCTGTTGCGGGAAGCGTGCGGTCGCCGCTTGGTTTTGCGTGAGCCGGTCTTGCCCTCTTTCTTGGTTTTGCCCCGAAAGCCTCGTCCGGAATCTTTTGCTTGACTCGATTCGGATTTCAACGATTCGTCCCTGACTGCTCGAGAGTCTACCTTCGGTTCCTCGGAAAAAGGCTCCTGAGGGAATGCGGACGTTTTTCCAAGAAAACCATCTGCCAGCTGGCCTGATCGGGTTATCGCCGGTTCCACAACCCTGGCCTTGACCTGGGGGTCAGGCGTGACCGTGGAAGCGGTCCGTCCTGGGCCAACAAGTGTAAACCATTCCTCAAGATCGATTTCTCGTTCACCCTCGGACTCCAGCCAGACATTCAAGGTACGACGGAAATAATTGGCCCTGATAACCTTGGCGGAACCAAGGGCCGTGGAAAATTTCTTGCCGATCTTGGGGCATTGGGCAAGAAACTCCTCGTAATTGGCTTGTTCATAGCTCAGGCAGCATAATAAACGATTACAAACTCCTGAAATTTTTGCCGGATTTAAAAAAAGATTCTGCTCCTTGGCCATCTTGATGGTTGAGGGAGCAAAGTGCCGCAGGAACCGCTGACAACAGACCAGTTGGCCGCAGTTGCCGATGCCACCGACCATCTGGGTTTCATGCCGGGCCCCGATCTGACGCAGCTCGATCCTCGTCCGGAACGCACGGACCAGATCCTTGACCAGTTCCCGGAAATCGATCCTGTTCGGGGCCGTAAAAAAAAAGAGGATTTTGCTTCCGTCGAACAGCACGACCACGTCCACCAGCTTCATGTCCAGTGCACGTTCCTGGATGCATCGACGACAAAGCACATAGGCCTTGCGTGACAAATCCCGGTTTTCCCGGTCTCTGTCCAAATCTTCCGCCGTGGCTGCTCGAAAAATATCAGGAAGCTCCAGGACGGGCTTGTCCTGATCGGATAAGGGCTCAGGCATGGGGGAAATCCGCTCCACCCTGCCCATGTGCAAATCACCTTCCACATGGACCAGGGCATGATCACCCACGGCCATGACATAGGCCCCGGAGTGATAAAAATACAGCCTGTTTCCAACGGGAATTCGCACGGCAAGAATATGGCTCATGATGGATCCATCAACTTGCAAGCAGATTCGCGGCCTGTTCCAGCACTTTGGGGATCCCTGAGGGATCACCGCCCCCGGCTTGAGCCATGTCCGGCCTGCCCCCGCCGTTGCCTCCCACCAGGGGCGCCAATTTTTTCACCAGCTCCGAGGCTGTAAAACGGTGGTGCAGATCCCTGCTCACCGAAACAATGAGCATGACCTTGCCCTCGTTTTCCGCAGCCAGGACAATCACCCCGGTGTCCATCCTGGAACGCAAATCGTCCATCAGTTCCCGCAAGGCCTTGACGTCGGCCACATCCGCCCGAGCAGCCAGCAGGCGGGTGCCGTTCACATTCCGGACCTGTGTCGCAAGATTCTGGCCTCGGCCGGACATCAGCCGACATTCCAATGTTTCATTTTGTTTTTGCAGTTCCCGAACCTGATTGAGCAGGGAATTGATCTTGATGGTAAGATCCTGAACAGGAATCTTGAGCATCTGGGACGCCTTTCGCAGCAAGGCTGACTGCTTTCGATAATGCTCCAAAGCCTTTTCTCCTGCCAGAGCCTCGATCCTGCGGACCCCGGCGGCAATGCCGGATTCGGAGAGAATCACAAAGGAACCGGCCTGGCCCGTGGTCCGCAGATGGGTGCCGCCGCAAAGTTCCGTGGATACTCCCGGCACTTCCACCACACGCACCTCTTGGCCATATTTCTCACCGAAAAAAGCCAATGCCCCCCTCTTTCGAGCCAATTCCGGGGTGGTCACAGCCACATCCAGCGCGATGTTCGCCAGAATGGTCCGATTCACCTCGTCTTCCACAAAACGCAGCTCCGTGCCGTTCATGGCCGCGGTATGGGTAAAGTCGAAACGCAGCATATCGGGAGAAACCAAAGACCCTGCCTGGCGCACATGATCGCCCAGGACCTTGCGCAGGGCCGCCTGCAACAAATGGGTGCAGGTATGGTGACGGGCCGTGTCCAGTCGCTGGTTTTCGGCCACACGCAGGTCTGTTTCCTGATCCAGAAAAATTTCACCCTCTTTGATCTGTATGCGATGGGCCACCAAATCGGCGCTGACCTTGAGCACATCGGTGACTTCCGCCTTGCCCGAAGGCGTTGTCGCCTGGCCGCGATCCGCGGTCTGCCCCCCAGAGGCAGCGTAGAACGGCGTCTTGGCCGTGATCATCCAGCCCTGGTCCCCGGCCTGGAGAACCTCATGACTTTCGCCTTGATCGTCGGTCAAGGCCGTGATTCGACTTATGATCTGAAAATCGTCGTAGCCCACGAAGCGGGATGTCAGGCCAGCTTCCAGGAACGACCCGAAAAGCACGGCCGGATCAACTTCACCGCTGCCCTTCCAGGCCTTTTTGGCCCTGGCCTTCTGCTGGGCCATGCACTGCTTGAAGCCGGCCTCGTTTACGCCGAACCCGTGCTTTCCGGCCACGTCATGGACGATGTCCAGGGGGAAGCCGAAGGTATCGTAGAGTTTGAAGGCGGTCTCACCGGAAACGTCGCTCTCCTTGTTCGCCGCCAGCCGGTCCAGTTCATCGGCCAGCAGTTTCAGACCCTTGTCCAGGGTCTGGCCGAATCGCTGCTCTTCCTGGCCCACCACCTTGACCATGAAGGACAAGTTTTCCAGCAGTTCGGGATAGGTACTGCCCATGCGCCGACACACATCCTCACAGATCAGGTGCAAAAACGGCTTGGTTAAACCCAAAAGCCGACCAAAGCGATAGGCCCTGCGGATCAAGCGGCGCAACACGTACCCTCGGCCTTCGTTGGAGGGCACGATGCCGTCGGCCACGAGAAAGGCCACGGACCTGCTGTGGTCGGCGACCACGCGCATCGCCGTGTCCGTATCGGGATGTCCACCGTAGTTTTTGTTGGAAAGCTTGCCGATGTGGGCGATAAGCGGGGTGAACAGATCGGACTCGAAGTTGGAATATACGCCCTGGCACACCGCGCTGATCCGCTCCAGCCCCATGCCCGTGTCTATACTCGGCCGGGGCAAGGGATGCAGCGTTCCGGCGGAGTCCCGTTCATATTGCATGAACACCAGGTTCCAGATTTCCAGGAACCGGTCGCAATCGCATCGGCCAATGCCGCAGCTTGGACCGCAGGACATAGCCTCGCCCTGGTCGATCAGGATTTCCGAGCACGGTCCGCACGGACCGGTATCGCCCATGGACCAGAAATTGTCCTTTTCGCCCAGGCGATAAATCCGTTCTGGGGACAGACCGGCAATTTGCTCCCAAAGCCCGACGGCCTCGTCGTCGTCCTGGAACACCGTGGCATAGAGACGTTCCTTGGGCAATCCCATTTCCTCGGTCAGGAAACGCCAGGCAAAATCAATGGCCTCGGCCTTGAAATAGTCGCCAAAAGAAAAATTGCCCAGCATCTCGAAAAACGTATGGTGCCTGGCGGTGCGTCCGACGTTTTCCAAATCATTGTGCTTGCCGCCCACGCGCAGGCATTTCTGGGAGCTTACGGCCCGTTGAAAGGCACGCGTTTCCAGCCCCAGAAAAACCCGTTTGAATTGGACCATCCCCGCGTTGGTGAACAGCAAGGTGGGGTCCTCCCGGGGCACGAGGGAGGAACTGGGCACGATTTCATGTCCGTTGTTGGCAAAAAATTCCAAAAAACGCTGCCGAATGGTTTCTGCTGTGATCACGAAAAAGGCTCCTCAACCGGGTGGGTATGGGTGAAACAATGCATTATCTCGACCTCATGAACACTTCTCGCCACGTTCCAAGTCGCCATCAAGATCAAAATCATCATCAACATCGAGGCTGCATCACTGCGCTGTTTCATCCTGCCTGGTCGCGCCAGCGGCGGGTGGCTCGATCACGCCCAGATGTTGCAACAACTGGCTCTCCATGCTTTGCCGCAGATCCGGATTCTCGCGCAAAAATTCCCGCACATTCTCGTATCCTTGACCCAGTCGCTCTGAACCGAAAGAAAACCAGGACCCGCTTTTATCCACGATCTTGTGCTCCACGGCCAGCTCCAGAATCTCACCCTCCCGGGAAATGCCCGTGCCGTACATGATGTCGAAAATCGCCTCCCGAAAAGGCGGCGCGACCTTGTTCTTGACCACCTTGACCCGAGCCTTGATCCCGATGGACTCGTCCCTGTCCTTGATGGTCTGAATCCGGCGTATATCCAAACGAACCGAGGCATAGAACTTCAAGGCGTTGCCGCCCGGAGTCGTTTCAGGGCTGCCGTAGCCCACCACGCCGATTTTCATCCGGATCTGGTTGATGAACAGTACCGAGGTTTTGGATTTATGAATGGTGGCCGTAAGCTTGCGCAGGGCATGAGACATCAACCGAGCCTGGGAGCCCACCTGGGTTTCGCCCATGTTGCCCTCCAATTCGGCCTGGGGGATCAAGGCCGCCACGGAGTCAATAACGATCAGGTCCACCCCGCCTGAACGCACCAGCATGTCCGCGATATCCAACGCCTGCTCGCCATAATCCGGTTGGGAGATAAGCAATTCATCCGTTTTCACGCCCAAACGGCGGGCATAGGTCACATCCAATGCGTGCTCCGCGTCAATAAACGCGGCCACCCCGCCTTTCTTTTGGGTCTCGGCAATAATGTGCAAGGCCAAGGTCGTCTTGCCCGAAGATTCCGGTCCATAAATCTCAGTGACCCGGCCCCGGGGAATGCCGCCGATGCCCAAAGCCAAGTCCAAACCAATGGATCCGGTGGGGATAGCCTCAATAGCCTGATGAGCATCATCGGACAGACGCATCACCGAGCCCTGACCGTATTTGCGCTCAATGGTGGTCAAAGCTGTTTGCAACGCCTCGCGGCGGGCATCCTGGGGTTCGACAGCGGGTTTGCGGGCCATGATCATCTCCTTGGATGCAGGGTCAATGCATGAACGAAAGTCTAAAAATATACCAAAAGACATATTCATGAGCAACAGTATCTTTCTGTAAAAATCGCACAGGACCTGATTGTCGCTCGCAAGCACAGCCTGAACCGGCGTTTTAAAATTGCCTGACTGACTGCATTGCCACCAGGCATGTCCTTGGATAACATGACGTATGAACCGCAAATACACCGCCCTGGCGCTCTTTTCCGGAGGTCTGGACAGCATTTTGGCCATGAAGACCGTTGCCTCCCAGGGTCTTCGCGTGCTCGGCCTGCACTTCTGCTCGCCCTTTTTCGGCCATCCCCGGAAAATCAACCACTGGCGGATCGAATACGGCCTGGAAATCGAATCCGTGGACATTCACGAGGAATTCGTCTCCCTGCTGCGCACCGGCCCTCGTTTCGGCTACGGCAAGGTGCTCAATCCTTGCGTTGACTGCAAAATCTTGATGCTGACCAAGGCCAAGACTCTTCTGCCCGAGTTTGGCGCGCGGTTCATTGTTTCCGGCGAAGTTCTGGCCCAGCGCCCCATGTCTCAACGCCGGGACGTCATGAATCTGATCAGCAAGCAGGCACAGGTTCAGGATATCCTGCTCCGCCCGCTTTCCGCCCTGCGTTTGAAACCCACTTCCATGGAGGAAGAAGGCTTGGTGGACCGCTTGCAACTGCACGGTATTTCCGGACGCGGGCGAAAGGATCAATTGCTCCTGGCCGAAGCATTCGGCCTCCAAGAAATCCCTACGCCTGCCGGAGGATGCCTGCTGGCGGAAAAAGAGTCTGCCAAGCGTTTCTGGCCGGTGATGGCACGACTTTCTGAACCAAACGCGCGGGACTTCAGGCTGTGCAACGTCGGACGTCAATACTGGAACGGGGCGCATTGGCTGGTGGTGGGCCGAAATCACTGCGACAATGAATGCTTAAAAGAGATGGCCGGCAAGAACGACCTGCTTTTCAAGGCCGCTGATGTTCAAGGCCCCCTTGGTCTTGGACGCCAAAGACCAGACAACGTCTGGGATGAGGCGGTCATCCATATGGCCGCCTCCTTTGTGGCCGGGTTCAGCGAAAAGCACCATGCCGCTGAAACGGCCGCTCGCGTCCGGGTCACGCTGTCCAGTCGTCAGTGGATTATCGAATGTGACCCGGATGCACGTACCCGGGCCAAGGAATTTTGGAGCAAGATTGCTTGGAGCCAGGCGCAAACGGAAAAGAAAAAACGCATGGCCGAACAAGACCGAATTCAGGAATTGACGAAAAAAACCGCGGCAATTTTTTCATTGGAAAACGAATCCAAAGCGTTTTCCCCTTGACGAACAATCCGACTGCTATTCTGACCGGGTTGCCACGACAGCCGTACCTGATCTTGACAATAAGCACCCGGGAAAAACGAACGGTTGTTGACAATTCAAAAAAACTGGTGCCGGACAAGGGCTAGAAAAACAACCTGAATCGAATCAAGCGTTTTTCCAGAAGATAGTTCAAGATCGGTTCGCGACCTTGCAGAACAACCCGCCTGGACGGAGTTTCCTGCACCAACAGCAGAGGCACGCCGCGATAACCGCTGTTGCGCAGGAATATGCCGCCTTTGCGTGTGGAATCGACAACGTTGGCGGAAATCTTCACGTCCGGAACTGACGCTTGCTCAATATCCAAAACAGCCTGAAACACATTCCCTGAAGTCCGGGACTGGTCAAGCAACGCCGAAAGCTTGCGCTGGTCGTCCGGACGGGTGTCCAGTGGCACAAAATTCCACTGCCCTGCTTGCGGTGGATGGACCGCCAGACTGGCAAGCACGTGGGTGCAGAAGGGGCAGTGCAAACTGAAAAAATAGTACAATTGCGGACCGGATGAAGGTGCATCGTGCAGGGTGAACAACACGGTTTCCTGCAAATCCGGAGTTTTTTCAGGAAACAGAAACAATGCCTGAGAGACAAAACCCGCTGTCCAGACGGCCACGCCCAGGATCACTCCAGCCAGGGAGCGACGTGCCCAGCTATAGGACAAAAGAATCAAAAACAGTGTCGCTCCAACCGCATAACAGAGGATACAGCTTTCCTGAATTCCGAAACGCTGAAAACCGAGTATCCCGCCATCAAAAGCCAAGCCGGCCGCCAACAAAATCCCCACGGACATCCACAGCCACGACTTTTCCAGCCGCTTGTCAAAAAAAAGCAGTCCGGCCAGGATCCAGAAAAAAACTGCGCCAAGGCCGATAAACACTATCTCGCCGTATCTGACGAAAGTACCGACCACTGCGCAACCGGTCGTGGGGCACAAACCTCCTCTGCCGGTTTGCTGCAACCAGTATTCCAGGCTGAGGGCCAGGGCGGCGGTCACGCTCAAAAAAACCGGCAGCCAAGATGCAAAATGCTTCTTCATGTATTCACCAAGGTTCATGCTTTTTCAAGTCCTGCGAAAGAACCGGACGAATCAGAAAGCACAGCCCCCACTCCGGGCACGCGTTGAGCAAGCCAGGGGCAAAGCCGTTCCAGGGTCTCTTGCAGGGAGCAACCTTCCATGTCCAGGATCAACTCCGCGGCAGCACGATACAGCGGCTCCCGTTCAGCGTAGAGCTGTTCCAGGCTTTGTCCCGGTCGCCGGGCCAGCCCCCGTCCCTGCCCGTCCTCGACCCTGGCGCTTACGGTATCCGCGCTGACTTGCAGGTAAATCACCGGTCCAAGGACTTTCAGTCTGTTGATGGCCGCAGGCCCATAGATCACGCTGCCGCCTGTGGAAATCACCGTACGCCGCAGCCACAACTCTGAAACCAATTTCTCTTCAGCCCGTAAAAATTCTTCCAGGCCAAGACCGTCCACCAGATCCTGCAAAGCACATCCCCAGTGAGCTTCCAGCAGCCTGTCCGTGTCCAGATGAGCCCATTGCAAACGTTCGGCCAATGCTCGGCCAACCGTTGATTTTCCGGCTCCAGCCATGCCGATCAGACTGATGCAGGGAATGGTTCGCGGAGTGTCCCCGATATGTGTACGTTGAGTATGAGGAGGAAAGGCGGGCACGAGCTGATGAGGGGTCATCCCCCGAGATAAGCTTTTTTAATCTCCGGGTGGTCCATGAGTTCACTGCAGAAGCCTTGCAAACGCAATCGTCCGGCTTCCAGAAGATAGGCTCGCCGGGCAAATTTCAACGCCATGCGGGCGTTCTGCTCCACCAAAAGAATGGTCGTCCCTTCTTTGTTGATTTCCTCCAGGGATTCAAACACGCGCTTCATGAGCAACGGGGCTAGACCCATGGACGGCTCATCCAGAAGCATCAATTGCCGACCGCTGATAAACGCACGTCCCACGGCCAGCATCTGCTGCTCGCCGCCGGACAAAGTTCCGGCCTTTTGGTCCTTGCGTTCGTTCAGCCGGGAAAAAATGGCAAAAACACGCTCGAGGTCACGTCCCACCATTCCTTTATCCTTGCGCGCAAAGGCGGCCAACCTGAGATTCTCAAGAACGGTAAGATTTCCGAAAAGACGACGGCCTTCGGGAACGTGAGAAATGCCGAGCTCGCTGACCACCTTTTCAGGAGGATATGTCAGCATGTCCTTGCCCATGAAGGTCATGACCGTGCCCGGCTCCACCTCCTCGAGGCGGGAGATTGACCGCAGGGTCGTGCTCTTGCCGGCCCCGTTGGCCCCGATGATGGTTACGATCTCACCTTCTTCAATGGTGAAGTCAAGACCCTGCAGGGCCTTGATCTTGCCGTAGGACACTCTCAGATTTTTAACGGTGAGCAACATTATGCAACCACCTTCTCCTCTCCCAAATACGCCTCGATCACCTTGGGATTATTTTGAATTTCTTCAGGCGTCCCCTCTGCGATGACCTGACCGAAGACCAAGGTCTGGACTCGGTGACACAATTCGGAAACAACCTTCAGCCGATGTTCGATCAAAAAAACAGCCGGCTTCAGCGTCTCGTGCATTTTCCGGACAACCTCGATCATGGCCAGCATCTCCTCCGGAGTCATCCCCACTGTGGGCTCATCCAGAAAGAGCAGCTTGGGCTTCGTCACTGCGGCCCGCGCCATTTCCACCCTCCGGGCCGCGCCGTAGGGCAAGTCCGTGGGCCAATGCGAGGCGAATTGCTCTACGCCGAACATCTTCAAGGAGGCGAAGGCTAACTCCTCGACTTCGGCTTCCTCGCGGATACGCTTGGGAGTCTGCAGAAAAGCGCCCGCAAGTCCATAGGTAAATTTTGAATAGCAAGCCATTTTAACGTGTTCGAGCACGGTCATATGCCTCCACAACCGCATTTCCTGAAACGTTCTGGCCAAGCCAAGGGACGCGATACGGTTGGGCGCATGGCCTGTGACGTCCTGGCCGTTGAAAACGATTCGTCCCTCGGTGGGGCGATAGATGCCGGTGATCAGATTGAATACCGTGGTTTTTCCGGCCCCGTTCGGCCCGATAAGACCTACGATCTGGCCGGGCTCGATGGCCAGGTTGTATTCATTCACGGCCCGGAGCCCGCCGAAATTGTGGCTCATATTGGAGACTTCAAGCAATGGCATGAAAGCGTTCTCCCGGTGTTCAGCCGCGTGGCTTGAGCAGGTTGTGGATATTGAATTCCTTGAAGGAGATCAGCCCCCGGGGCCGGAAGATCATCACCAAAATGAGCAGCAGGGGGATGATGATCCATTTGAGAATCTCCAGCGGCCGCAATGCTTCGCCAAGCAGGCTGATGGACACCGCGCCGACGATGGAGCCGTAGACCGAATTCAGTCCTCCAAAATAAACCATGGCCAGCACTTCGGCCAGTTTCTGGATGCCGAAAGTGGAAGGGTTCACAAAGCGCAGCACGTGGGCGAAAAGGCCACCGGCCACGCCCGCCCAGAATGCGGCAAACATGAAGGCGATGATCTTTGTCTTGCGAGTATCCACGGTCATGGCTTCAGCGGCGATTTCGTCGTCCCGCACCGCATTCAAAGCCTTGCCCATGGTCGAGGTCACGAAATTGTTGATCACCCACACGCCAAACACCACGATAATGAAGACCATGGGCAGGCTGGACCAGTCCGGTTGACCTGAAAGCCCCCTGGGACCGCCCAGAAACTCAAGATTCTCCAGGACGCTTTTGATGATGAACGTAAAGGCCAAGGAGATGATCGCCAGATAGTCGCCGCGCGTCTTGAACGAGGGGATGGCAATGACCAGTGCTCCCAAGGCGGACACGAGTCCCGTGAAAAAAAGCCCCAACGGGAAAAATACGACAGCATAGTCCGAGGTCATCATGGCCGGCCCGAAAAGCTGGTCGTTGACAAACAGCCCCACGGTAAACAGGGATGCCGCGTAGGCGCCAAGAGCCATGAACCCGGGGTGGGAACAGGAGAACTCCCCCATGTAGCCGTTGATGACGTTCAGGCTCAAGGTCAGCAGAATGGAGATGAGCATCATCTTCAGCATGATCATGCGGTAAGCGTTGACGTCCGCCCAAAAGTGAAACACGGCATACAACACCGCCAGATGGACCAGCGCGGTCACGACAAGCGGCATCTTGTAAAGAATTCGGGAAACGAGGTTGAATACCGGTGCGCCGATCTTGGCCGTGATGCAAATCGGCAGAATGTTCATCAGCAGTACATACCCCAGAGCACCGGGGATAAGCGCAGGCTGCTTGAGAAAAACCAAAAAGCCGAACAAGACGGGGATCCTTGGCATTCCAAGTGATTGAGCCATTGACAGGCCCACCGCTCGCTCCAGGATGACAGCGACCAACGCGCCGCAGAACCATGCCAGCAGTGGTACGTTGGCGAAGAACCGTCTGACCAGTTCCAGACTTCCGCGCGGATGGCTTGCCGTTGATGTGGTTTGGTGCATGTTTGCGTCCTTGCGAATGCGTTTGAGCCGATGCCTGAAAAACTACAGCCTGAGCCGAGCGCTGTAGGGTTCCCCGAAAAGTCCATGGGGCCTGAAGACGAGAATGAAGAGAATGATGCTGTAAGCGATCAAGTCCCGCAAGGTGGAAGGAAAAATCGTGGCCACGAAAATCTCTATGAAGCCGATCAGAAATCCCGCAATACAGGCGCCCATGATCGAGCCTCGTCCGCCGAGGATTGCCGCGACAAAGGACTTCCAACCGAACAGGATGCCCATGCTCGGATCAAGAATAGGGTAGGCCATGCCGTACATGATGCCCGCAACGGCGGCCAGGGCCGAACCAATGGCGAAGGTCAGCGCCGCGATGGCGTTGATGGAAATGCCCATCAATGGAACCACGGCGTAATCGTACGCCATTGCCCGCATGGCCATGCCCCATTTGGAATGCTGCACGAACTGATGCAGCGCGATCATCAGGGCGATGGACACGAAAACGATCATGATTTTGATGTTGGTCACGGACACGCCGCCCACGGTGTAGGCGGTGGTCGGGATCAGACTGGGGTAAAGCACCCGCTGGGCGCCCATGATGGAAAGGACCGTGGTCTGCAAAATGATGCCGATCATCAACCCGGTTATGGCCGCGGAGGCCCGTGGCGCGCCGCGCAGGGGTCGATAGCCGATGCGCTCCACAAGCATGCCCAGACATGAAGTGAAAAGCATCGCCAAAACAATGGTCAGGACCAGAATCAGCCAGTTGGGCAAAACCACGATGCCGGCCGCACTTAAGGCGACAAGACCTGTGGTAAGGACAAATCCGATATATGTGCCGACCATGAAGATGTCGCCGTGGGCAAAGTTGAAAAGCATCAAGATAGAGTAGACCATTGAGTAGCCCAGGGCGATAAGTGCGTAGAAACTGCCCCACTGCAGGGCGTTGACCACGTTTTGGAAGAAAAAGGTAAGGTTCATGCGGCTGTCTCCCATACCCGCGGACCAGACCTAGGGAAAATTCTCCCCGTGCCTTATCCGTCGACGGACCCTGTCATCCGCCGGTAACATCTGCCCGTGCAAAAGAAAGGCGGGGAGTCTGAACTCCCCGCCGGACCAAATCCAAATGAACGGACTTATGGACAAACAGATTCGTAAAAGCTGAATTGTCCCTCATCGTCGATCTTCACCACCACCGCGCACTTGATCGGGTCGCCGTCCGGGGTAAAGGTCATCTCACCGGTAATGCCGTCAAAATTCGTGACGGCTCCCAAGGCGTTCTTCACCGCTTCGCGATCGTTGGCCAAATTCCCGGTCAGACCTCCGGTGTCCTTGATAGCTTGGAGCATGATGTTCACGGAGTCCCAAGTCAAGGCGGCCACGTCATCAGGGGTTTTGCCGTAAACAGCCTGGTAGCCTTCAATGAAGTCCTTGGTTGCACCGGTGGCGCCGGCTGCGGCGTAGTGGGTGGAGAAGAAATGTCCCTTGCAGTCGTCGCCGCAGAGTCCCATCAGGTCGCCCGACCCCCAGGAGTCACTGCCCATGATCGGCTTGTCCCAACCAAGAGCGCCGGCCTGCTTCACGATCAACGGCACCTCGTTATAGTATTGGGGAACAAAAAGGACATCCGGGTTGGCGCGGATGATATTGGTCAGCTGCGCGCTGAAATCCACGTCCTTGGTGGTAAAGGTCTCAAAGGCCACCACGGAGCCTGGACCGTGAAGTTCTTCAAAGGCCTTTTTGAAGTACTCCGCCAAGCCCTTGGGATAGTCCGAGGCAATGTCGTAGAGCACAGCGGCCTTTGTCGCGCCGAACTCATCGGTCACAAAATTTGCGGCCACCGGCCCCTGGAAGGGATCCAAAAAGCAGCCCCGGAAGACATAGGGACGATTGAGGGTCGCATTGGGGTTTGTCGACCAGGGGCTGATCATAGGAGTTTTGTAGTTGTCGGCCACTCCGCCGGCAGGAACGGCCTGCTTGGAGGCCTGGGGGCCGATGATGGCAAGGACTTCATCCACGGTGATCAGCTTGGTGGTCGCCGCAACCGCGGACTCGGCCTTGGATTCGTTATCGTCATAAATAAATTGGAGTTTGTACTTCACTCCTCCGACTTCCAGACCGCCAGCCTCATTGACCTGTTTGAGAATCATTTCCGCGGCGTTCTTGCTGGATTCGCCCACATCCGGAATGTCCCCGGTCAGGGGGATGGGAAATCCGATTTTGATGACATTTTCCACGGCTTTTTTAGGCGCATCCGCCTGCTCTTTTTCGCCGCAACCGGACAAGACCATGGCCAAAAGAAAAACCACGGTCAACGACATCAACCCAACCAGTGACTTCTTCATACGCTCGCCTCCTCAAATAATGTTATCCATGATACATGGAGATGGGGAAGACCAATAGACGATCTTTTTCCAAAAAAAAAGCCCTTTCCCAAGGTTAATCGTCATCACCATTGCTGGATTTCCCATCTACGTCAAAATAATGTCAGCGTGGCTTTTGTAATCCAGCCAGATCACAATTGAAAGATTTTTTACCGCATATAATATTACAAGGAAGACGCAGTCCAAACAAGGGCCGCCCATTCTTCCCGGGTCAACCGAAAAGGAGCGGGCAGGGCTTGATCCTGGTAGGTTTTCTCGATCCTGGCCACTTGATCAACAAGGATGCCCGACAATACCAAGCATCCGGCCGGCTCCAACCGTGAAACAAGGTCGGCAGCCATTCGCGCCAACGGCCCCGCCAGGATGTTGGCCAGGATCAAGCCGAAACGTTGTCCGCTCTCCAGCACTTCCAGACCGCCTCGACGAATTTCCAAAAGCCCCTCGACATCATTCAGACGTTGATTTTCCAAGGCGTTGTCCACAGCTACAGGGTCGATGTCCAGTCCCAATCCGGACAAACCCAGTTTCGCGCAAGCCAAAGACAGGATTCCCGTCCCCGTTCCCAGGTCCAGAAAACGCGTTTGTGGAGTGATCATGGATTTTTCCCACAACCGAGCCACAGCCTCCAAACACAAGGCCGTGCTGGCATGATGCCCCGTGCCAAAAGCCATTTTGGGCTGAATGACAATGGGAATCAAACCGCGGACATCATCGTGGCCGCCCCGCCATGGAGGCAAAATCACAAAGGTCTCCCTGATGCGCACCGGAACGAAGAATTCCTTCCAGGACTCGCTCCAATCCCGGCCTTCAAAAGGGACCACCGTGCACTGCGCCCGCGGCCACTGTTTTTTAATGGCTCCACTCAATTCCTTGGCTGCCTGTTCAGTGTCCAAGTAGACGATGTACCTGGTTGTATCGGCCTTTGCCGATTCCACCTCCCAGCCCCAGGAGACCTGTTCAGACAAAAATGCGGTGAATACATCATCGTCTTGGTTTGCGATAAGACAATCAAAACGCAAAAGTCTCATGGTCGGGGATTGCCTTGGGATCCTCGCGGGGCAAAAGGATCAAGCATGGTCGGAAGAAAAAGATGATCGCAAGGCCTTTTTCTTGCGATCATCTCCTGGAAAAAGAAACGTTCATGACAAAAACGGCAACTCCCTGCGCAAGGGTTGCCGGAAAGGGGGGATTCTTAGAGCTTATCCGTAAATAATGCCGACCTTTCTATAGGTGATTATCGCAGCGGCCATGTGCAACAAAGCCATATAGGTATCGCTGAGCTTCTCGTAGCGAACCAGAATTTTGCGAAAGCG
>Ga0129302_1000134_pt1 | contig 51038 bp, 44 predicted proteins | sample BlaSprsedimmetaG_FD_94476 | JGI IMG/M metagenome (GOLD analysis project Ga0129302, IMG submission 94476) | Hot spring sediment bacterial and archeal communities from California, USA to study Microbial Dark Matter (Phase II) - Blank Spring... | ecosystem: Environmental > Aquatic > Thermal springs...
GGCTCATGTCTTGTCCTCCTGTTGGTTTTGTTTGCTCTTAACCATTGTTGGACATCTCATGAGCCTTTTGCTACTCTATTTTCATCCTTCGTTGTGCCCGACCACGGGCATGGAGGTTAGTGGTCAGTGGCTTTTTCTCGGGTAAATCTCAGGAGATTGAAAAAGAACCCGTACCGTTCCACTCCCTGGGAGTGTTTATAGGAGGCCAGGAACGAGAGAGACCACGAGGTGCCCTCGGTGCTCTGTTCCCAGGCAAAGGTTCTCCAGAGAAGGGAGAATGTCGAGGCGTCTCCGCAGCGCGTTCCATGGGCCAGGGTAAGAATCGGCGCCCAGTTTCTCATGAACCCATCGTCCGTGAACAGCGGGAGCACACACGGGAAGAACCAGCGACTGTCGTCATCGCTGTAGTCACGATAGAAAAGAGGAAAGAGCAGGAGTCTGCCGGAGCTCTCCTCGCCGGGCCCGATTCGGGAACTCTTTGTGCCGAGCAGGAGAATTGCTGTACGCTCTTCCCTGATTCCCATGTCTTCATAGTGACTTTCCTTGTGGGTGAAAAAAGGCCAGAGGATTGAAAGCATTGTGTGCTGTGCACCCCTGGACTTCGACCAGTACAACGGAAAGATGCGTGTTTCCTCATATCCGCCCGAGGCCCATCGGATAAGGGGCCAGAGGATGTCCGTACTGGTGTGGTCTGAATCGGAATCACGGTTGTAGGTAAAGAAGGGCCAGAGAAGAGAGAGGCTCGTGTGCGACGGACCGCGGTCGTACCAGAAGAAGGGAAGAAAGGCATCAATAGTCCGTATGCCACGCTCTCGATGGATCAAAGGCCAGAGAATTGTCTGGTAGACTCCCCCTGAAGTTTTTTCCCAGCCATAGAGGGGAAAGACAACCAGGGTCTTCCCATGGCAATAGCTGAAAATAGGCCACAGGAGGCGATAGGTTGTGTCGTCGTTCTTTCTGGTATTCGCATAGAGCGGCCACAGGAGGAACCGAGCTTCGTCAAAACCGAACCGGTTGAACATGACGCCGTACACCGGAAAGATACCACCATAGGGGCGTTCACGGTAGCTGCCTGAGAAAAAAGGAAAAAGTGTCGTGTGGGTGTGATCTGCATCTAAGGTTCTTGAATACAGGGGGGAGAAACGGGATCTCTGGTCTGAAAATCGTCCGAGGGGATAGAGGATATCCGTTTCCTGATGGAGATTGTCACGTGAAAACAGGGGCCTGAACGCTGTAAAATCAGGATGTATCTCGATAAATGGCCCGAGTACGGTTACATGATATCCATCGGGATGGGGGTCTGAGGTGAAAACCGGGGCAACGTTGAGTGCGAAAGCGCCGAGTTGTGTTCCGGAGAACAGCCACGCAAGGAGCAACCCGGTTATCAGCGCGGATCTGAGCATGTTACCAGATCAGACCCAGGATGGTTCCCATGATGGTAATCGGCGTCTGTTCTTCTAGACCCCGTGCCGCGAGATTAACGCTGCGGATGGTCTCTTTAATTTCCTGATAGAGATCGTCATCCACGAGGATATGGCCCAGAGTGCCCCTGCCCGACGCAATCTCTTCGCTGATGAATCTGATGTTTTCTGATACGGCCAGGAGATTTTCATACAAGGATGGGTCGGTCATGAGCATGCTGACCGTGCTGTCATCGTTGAGACGAGAGGTGAAGGCTTGTGCTGAATCGAGAAAATCCACCAGGCTGAGGTAGAGCGTGTCGTCGTGAACGAGTTTCCCGAGCGTGCCTTCCCCTGCACTGATGGTGTTTGTGATCTGGTCGATATGGTCACTCGTAGTAGAAAGGTTCTGCGATACTGTGGCAAAGTTGTCCGTGATCTCTCCCAGAGAGATCACGATCTCTGCGATACCCTCCCGGTTTTCACTCAGGATGGATGCGGCACTTTCAGAGAACTGAGTGACATTGTTCAGGATCCCCCTGAGAAGCTCCTCGTCCCCGAAGACTTCATTGAAGACACCAGAGAGTTCCGTGAGGTTCGCGGCCAGCTCGCCGAGTTGTGTGAGGAGGAGATCCAATGAGGGGGGTATCCGTGTCCGAGCCAGATTTCCACCTGGTTCAATGATGTTTGAAGACACCCCGGGGGTAAGGATGATGATCTTGTCTCCCAGCACCCCCTTGGTAGCTATGGACGCAGTGCTGTCGATGGGCAAGCGGATGTCCTCATGAATGGCTGCTCTCACCAAAGCCGAAAAGTCCTTGTTCAGAGAAATGCCGACAACCTTGCCGACCTCCACTCCTGCGAGTTCAAGAGGTGACGACTCTTTCAATCCATCCACGGAGGAAAAAACCATGGTTATCGGGTAGGTTTCCTTTCTGCCGAGGGTAAGTTCACCGATTTGCATGGAGAGTAGAATGAACAGGATAAGAATGATGACGACAAAGATTCCAACTTTTGCCTCATTCGTCATGGACAACCCTGCACTCTCGATTTTTCTCTACTCCAGGATCAACCTGATCTTTTCCTGGAGTTCCTCTGAGGGTGTTTTCTTGAAAAGGGAAGACTTCAAGTAATAATCAAGTGCCCTGTCCTTCTTTCCCAGACTCATCAGTATGTCTCCCATGTGCTCGTTGATGATCGGATCACTGTTGAGAATTTTCACCGACTGTTCAATGAAGCCCAGGGCCTCATGGTACCTTCCCATCCTATAGAGCACCCATGCCATTGAGTCAAGAATATAGGGGTCGTCGGGTTTCTGGTCGAGGGCTTCTCTGATCATGCGATATGCCTCTTCCAGGTGGATGCCGGAGTCTGCCCATACATATCCCACGAAATTGAGGGCAATTGCGTCGTGGGGATTTTTTTCAAGAAGAAACAGGGCGATCTCGAGGCCCTCTTCACGCTTACCGATGCTGTCCAGTTCAGTGGCGAGCTGATGTCCGATTTCGTTACAGGTGTCACGTGTGGGGAGATGTTCCCATGCAAGGGAGAGTACCGTGACACTTTCATCCGGTTTTCCCATGTCCCTCAGGATTGAAGCCTTGAGCATCGTGACGTCACAGAGGAGTTTATCTGCAGGAATAATCTCATCGAGGATGTTCAGGGCATGTTCAAACCTGCCCATACCTGTGAGCGCTATGGCGTGATAGTACCTGTCGTCTTGAGATGGTTCCTCCAGGGTGCTGATATGCTTGAGGGCGATTTCGTGCATTCCCTCCTGGAGGTAGACGATGATGAGCTTTCTCGTCAGCTGGTCGCTCGGGCTTATCTCATGGAGAGCGTTCAGATGGATGAGGGCATCCTGGTATCGCTTCTGTGTGATGTAATAATCCGTCAGTTCTCTATGGGCCTCGATGGAGGAGGGGCTTATCTGCAAGAGATCCAGATAGATGCGCTCCACCAGCTCAGGTTCTTCGAGCATATCGTGAATCCTACCCAGGTCGAGGTAGGCCGGAGTGAAATCAGGCCTGATCTCGATGACCTTTCTCAACGACTCTTTGGCGCAGTCAAGGTCTTTTTCTGCGAAACACGCCTTTGAAAGGGTGTAGAGGGTCATGCTGTCATCGGGTGTCCCCAGTATGGACTCGAGGATGGTTCTCGATTGTTGAAACTGACCCACCACGATTTTCAGGTTTGCTAAAAACATAAGGAGCTGCTGGTTGTCAGGATGGTTGAACAGCAGCGATTCCGTGTCGTCGATGGCAAGCTGCCACTGGCCGGCTTTTGCATAGATCTTTGACCTGATCTTCAGGGCCTCATCGCGGTACGTTCCTTCTTCGATGATTCTGTGGAGGGTTTCCAATGCAGGTCGAGGCTGATTCAGGACAAAGTAGATACGAGCCTGAGCGAGAAGGGCAAAAGGATCAGGTATCCTGGAATAGAGTTCAAGTGCCGAATCCCAGTTTCCCTGGTTTTCTTCATACCTGGCGAGCAGCATGATGAGTCTGGCATTGTTCGACTGAAGGGGGAGAGGTTCATCCCCCACCTGGGGCAGGTGAGCGCATGCAGCGAGGCTCATTGCTGCTATGAGTATGAATGCGAGTGCCCTAACCGATATCACCAGGGGTGGTCTCCAGCATCTCTCGTACCCTCATTGCAGGATCTTTCCCGTCGAACACGCTGGAACCCGCAACGATGACATCCACTCCCCTTTGCAGCAAGCCAGGAAGGTTCTCCCTGGTCACTCCACCGTCAACCTGGAGAAGAATCCCCCTGTCTTGTGTCAGCGCCTTGGCCTGTTCAATTTTTTGGAGAACCGCATCGATGAAGGCCTGCCCCCCGAAGCCAGGGTCTACACTCATGATGAGCAGGAGATCGATCTCGTCAAGGCAATAGGTGATGGCGTCGAGGGATGTCGATGGATTGAGAGACACACCGGCTTTCAATCCTCGCTCCCTGATCATGGCAAGGGTCCTGTGCAGATGCCTCGTGGCTTCTGCGTGGATTGTTATCCCGTTTGCTCCGGCCTTCACAAAATCATCGATGAAGTGCTCTGGTTGAACGATCATGAGATGGCAGTCGAGGTACGCATCGGTGGCTCGTCGTACACTTCTGACCACCACCGGGCCAATGGTGATGTTCGGGACGAAGACCCCGTCCATGACATCCACGTGTATCCATGTGGCTCCTGCTTGTACGACGAAAGAAATCTCGTCTGCCAGGCGGGAGAAATCAGCCGAGAGAATCGATGGTGCCAGGATCATGGGTGTTCTCCTGTCTGTCCCAGGACAAGCCTGTTCTGCTTGAGTCCGCAGGCAAATGCCGGGCCGTCCATGGGATTTTTTCCTTCGAGCTGGAGTCTGTGCAGGGTCAGGAATCCCCCTGAGCAGGCAACCTTCAGGCTGGACCGTTCCTTGATGAGCGTGCCGGGGTTGAACCCGGTGGACCCCCTGGTAACGGAGGTTTTGAGGATCTTGAGCATCCGGTTGTTCAGGGAGGTGTACGCACAGGGCCAGGGAAGCAATCCACGAACCATGTTGTGCACATCTTCAACATCTTTGTTCCAGTCGATGTTCCCTTCCTCACGGTGGATTATGGGGGCATAGGTCGCTTTGGAGTCATCTTGCGGTACTGGTTGTAGTGCATCTGCGGCGATCAGAGACAGGGTTTTCTGCAGCATTCTCGCGCCGAGAAGGCTGAGGCTATGGGAGAGGCTTACTGCATCATCATCCTGCCTGATGGGGAACTCCTCCTGAAGATAGACCGGACCTGCGTCCATATCATGCTCTATTTTCATGATAGTGATCCCGGTTTTCGTCGCCCCGCTCATGATTGCCCTGTTGATGGGTGAGGCACCCCTGAATTCCGGTAGCAGGGATGCATGCACATTGATGAATCCGTACCGGGGAATCCCGAGCATCTCGTCGGGGATCATCTTTCCGTATGCCACCACCACCACTGCATCGAGGTCGGAGGAGATCATCTTCCGGAAAAGTTCTTCGTTCGCCTTGAGTTTCTCGGGCTGGAACACCGGGAGCCCATGAGTCTTCGCGAGCACCTTCACCGGTGGAACAGAGAGGATTCTCCCTCTGCCTCTGGGTTTGTCGGGTTGAGTTACCACACAGGAGAGCTTGTGCTCTTTCGCCTCAAGGAGAGACTCGAGCGTGGGCAGGGCAAAATCCGGGGTGCCCATGAAGGCGAGTCTCATAGCTTCCCTTTTTTCCACTTCCGGAGGTAGATCGAGCGTTTCAGGGATGATGCGTAATCAAGGATAACGGTGCCATCCAGGTGATCGATCTCGTGCTGAAATATCCTGGCCAGGTAACCATCGGCTTCGATCTCGATCTCTTTCCCGGAGAGATCTATGCCCCGAATGAGAATGTGTTCCGCCCTGGGCACATCTACCGAAATATCCGGGACGGAGAGGCACATCTCGTTATCCACACAGGAGCCTTCCTTTTCTGCGATAACGGGATTGATGAGAACGAGCAGCCGTCCTGCTTCACGATTTGCTGTCGGATCGACGAGGATGAGTCTCCTTGATTGGCCTACCTGTGGTGCTGCAAGACCGACGCCCGGGGCTGAGTACATGATGTGTTTCATGTCCTCCACCAGGGAGGTGAGTTCCTGGTCAATGATGTCGACTTCCCCGGCTCGTTGTTTCAAGACAGTCTCAGGATAGATGAGAATTTCCTTCATTGACATAGGGGCACCATAAATCCAAAGGTGTTTGCCTGTCAAGTATCGGTGGATTCACACTTTTTTATGCTACGTGAACAAGGGTGGATTTCTGTAGGTACTGTACTGTGTGCACCTTCGGTTGTGTCTGCAGACCTTGCAGACCTCCAAGGCAATTCTCGGTTTCCCCCTGCGGCGATGACAGACGAGGTAGACTCTCATAACGGCCACAACCCCACGGACTCAAAAGTTTTATTCAGCAGTTCAGAAGGGAGGTCTCTCCCTGTGAACAGCTTGAAGTTTTTTCTCGTCTGGTGATAGAGCATGGCATGGCCAGGGATCAGGCTCAGTGAACACGACCGTGCCGCTGATGAGAGTGCCGTCGGTTGCATGACAGTCTCCAGGATTCGAACGGTTTTTCTGAGTCTTCCCAGGTCGAGACTGAAGGGGATGACATCGGATACCGGGGTCGCCTGAATCAGGATGTTCACGTCTCCAAGGACACGATCTTCAAACGCGGCTACCCGCTCGGAGGGGAAGGCGTCCAGGATTTTGTTCCGGGAAGAGGTGCTCCTTGCGATGATCCATATCTGCGCGGCTCCCTTGTGGAGAAGGGCATCAACAATCGACCGTGCAACACCGCCTGCGCCGATGACGAGGCAATGCTCTCCCACGACCTTTCCAAGTGCCCCGAGAGCACCGAGCCCGTCGGTATTGTATCCGAACAAGGTTCCGTTTTCCTGTCTCACCACCGTATTCACCGCTCCTGCGCGTGTGGTGATCGGGCACGCCACATCAAGAAAAGGCACGACTGACTCCTTGTGCGGCACGGTGACATTGAATCCCGCAAGGTTTTCCCATCCTACAAAGGATCGCAGCGTCTCACGGAGAACTTCGGGTGCCACGTCATGGGAGATGTAGGCCATGTCCATATCGAGCTGGGAAAAGAGCGAGTTGTAGATTGCAGGGGCTTTAACGTGATGTGATGGGTGGGCGAGAATGGTAACGATTCTGGTCTGTCCGGTTATGTGCACGGAGTTCATGTTTTCCTGTGGACATACTCCTCCAGGGTGGCAAGAACCTCTCCCGCACTGCCCTGGATGATGAAATCTGAAACCTCGCCGGTCAAGGGGGTGGGTTCCCGGTTTATTTCCACGACGTGACAGTGGGATTTGGGAATCGGTACGTTCATGAATCCCCTGAACAAGGTGTTCATCCCCTTGGCGATCAGCGGAAGAGACGCCGCAGGCTCAACCTGGGCCGATGTTCCGATGACGAGCATGAGATCGCAATCCTCGGCACTTCTGAACGATTCTGTCAGCGCTTCCTTCGGAATTGCCTCACCGAAGAATACTGCATCGGGCTTCAGGATACCGCCACAGTCACACAATGGGGGAAGGGAGATGTCCGCAATCTTGAGAACGTGGTCATATTCGTACCTGGCGCCACAGGTGATGCACTTGGCAAAGAGCATGTTCCCGTGAAACTCGATCACCTTCCTGCTCCCGGCCTTCTGGTGCAGATTATCGATGTTCTGCGTGATGATAGTCTTGATGTGCCCCATCTCTTCCAAGTGGGCAAGGGCAAGGTGTCCCCTGTTCGGTTGGGCTTCCCACAGGGGAAAATCTCCGCATCGGCTCATATCCATCACGCAGCGCCACACCTCGTCAGGTTCTGAAAGGAAGCGGGAATAGAAGAACACCGTTGGATCATACCGCTCCCAGATGCCGCCGGGAGATCTGAAGTCTGGCACCCCAGATTCCGTGGATATGCCGGCACCGGTCAGAACAATGGTATGGTGAGAGTTTACCAGAAGATCCGATGTCTTATCGATGAGGCCGAGATCCATGGGAGAAGAGTGTACCAGAGGCGCACTACCAGGTCAAGGAGCATGCATACCTGGTAGGGAACGGACAATGGACGTAGTTTTACTCGAAGGTGGCCTTTGCCTGCACACGTTACCCCCTGGAATAAACGGTTCGTGTCTCTGCAACGGTCAGTCTGTGGGCGCTCTGCCCCTATTCTCAGGCTCCGGAGCGAAATCGAGATCAAACAGATCGTGGTCGAGCCCCACATCGAATGCATAGTCGGTCAGCGTAATATCGCTGTAGTTTCCCGTGGAGTCTCTCAGGAGGAGTCTGTGTATCAGGTGCTCTTCAGTGGTCCAGATGGTCAGGGAGCCCGTCCCGTTCCTCGGGGTTAACAACAGGACATCTTCGAGCTCACTCACCGTGTACATCTCTTCCAAGGAGGCAAGTCCTGCAAAGAATCCCAAGATGTTCTGCGTGGCGATCTCTTTTGGAATTTCCTGAATCGTCGAGGTTCCTTCTTCCGGCAAATGAATGGCCACGGTATTCTCCAGGAGAATGATCACCTGACGCTGAGGAGTGAAGACATCCATTCTCACGCCGGAAGCGACATTCACGGAGAGTTTTCCGGTGAAGTGAACCGTCCTGTTGGCCAGGAGCTGGAAGGTTTCCTGAGAGAAGGAAGCCACGAAATCCCGATGCCCTGAGTACCGGGTCTGGATCTCATCGAGGACTTCGGCATGAAGAGCCCCTGTAAAGGCCAGGAGAATCACGCTGATGAAAAGACTACTCTTCCAGTTCTTTGGCATAGGGTTTCATGAGCACCTTTCGGGGTTTTCCAGCAGTATCCGAGGGGCCGAGAATGCCGTCGCTCTCCATCTGTTCTATGATGCGGGCGGCCCTGTTGTACCCGATCCTGAACCTCCGCTGAATAAGAGAGATGGAGGCGCTGCCCTTCGTGGTGACAAACTCCAGGGCTTCATCGTAGACAGGATCGTAGGGCTCATCGTCGACGAGGAGAGTTCCTGTTTCGTCTCTCGCGATTTCAGCGATCTGGTGAGAGATCTCTTCGACGTAATTCGGACTTTTCTGCTCGCGGATGAATTCGACGACTCTGTCAATCTCTTCTTCGGACACGTATGCTCCATGCACCCGCTTGAGATGGGAAGCTCCTGGAGTGAGGAAGAGCATATCGCCGAGTCCGAGGAGCTGGTCCGCCCCGGATGAATCCAGGATGGTTCTGGAATCGATTTTGGATGAGACCCGAAACGAGATGCGTGAAGGGAAGTTTGACTTGATGAGTCCGGTGATGACGTCGACCGAGGGTCTCTGGGTCGCCACGACCATGTGGATACCGGCTGCTCGAGCCATCTGGGCGAGCCGGGCGATATAGATCTCGATCTCGCGGGTTACCATCATGAGGTCTGCCATTTCATCGATTATGATCACGATCTTGGGGAGAACTCCGGGTTCTTCACCATCGGATCGCAGGCTGGCCAGGGTGGTAGAAGGGTTCTTCTCTTCTTTCTTTACCTTTTTGTTGTAGGAATCCAGGCTCTTGACACCGAGGTCTCGGAAGAGTTCATACCGGAGTTCCATTTCCGATACAGCCCACTTGAGAACAGGCAGTGCATCACGAGGGTCGATGACCACCGGGTGGAGAAGGTGCGGGATCCCTTCATAGTGGGAGAGCTCGATTCGTTTGGGATCGATCATGATGAACTTCAGCTCCGAAGGATCGTTCTTGTACATGAGGGAGAGGATCATGGTATTGAGGCCCACGCTCTTGCCCGTCCCGGTGGCTCCGGCGATGAGAAGGTGGGGCATCTTGGACAGGTTGGTGATTGCCGGAGTTCCCTCGATATCTGTCCCGAGTGCAAGGCTCAGGGGGGATGTTGAGGAGATGAACTCTTTGCTCGCAAGGATCTTACGCAGGGATACGATTTCGCGTGACCTGTTGGGGATCTCGATTCCCACGGCGTTCTTGCCGGGAATGGGTGCGACAACACGCACTGGAGCCGCCTTGAGGGCCATGGCCAGATCGTCCGCCAGGGAAACGATCTTGTTTATCTTGATGCCCGGCGCAGGCGTGAATTCATACATGGTGATCACCGGACCGGGTTTGATCTCGTTGATGTCTCCTTCCACACCGAAATCCCTGAGCTTCGAGGTGATCATGGTGGCATTCGCCTTGAGTTCTCTGTCGGAGATCGTTCGGTTCCTGGACGGTGTATTGTTAAGCAGCGACAGAGGCGGGAGTTGATAATTATCCACAAAATCGAGCGTTGCCTGCTTGGGAATCTCAGCCAGTTCTTTCGCTTCGTGATCGACGATCGTTATGTGCGGGTCTTTCTTCTCCTGGTTCATAGGCTTGAGTTTGTTCTTGATCGTCTTTGCTGGATTAGTTTCGGCCTGCTTGGAGATGATCCACCGTTTCTTTCTCAGTTCGTAGCTGTCCTTGATGGCGACGGTCACCTCTTTCATGGTTCGATAGGGCGTGGAAAGATCATAGCCGATCATGATTCCCCCGAAGAGAAGCATCAGCAGGAGCACGAGCGATCCCCATTCATTGAGGTATGCGTACAGAGCACTGCCGATGATGGTGCCGATGATACCGCCGGCCTTGATCGTCGTGGAAAAGATGCTGATCTCTTGTACGAAGATAGCCAGCAGCCCCAGAAAAACGAACAGGATGATGATCGTACTCAGGAGATTGATCCACTTCACCTGCTTCTTCTGCATGAAGAAGCGGTATGCGTACTCGGCGAGGAACACGGGAATCACGAATGCGGTAATGCCAACGAGGATGAACAAGCCGTCAGAAATGTATGATCCGACAACACCCATCCAGTTGTGGATGGGTTCGCTCTGTCCGAGACGGGTGAAACTCGGATCCGAAGGAGAGTAGGAGAAGAGGGCAAGGGTGAGAAAGATGGCGATAAAGCCCATGAACAGCCCGAGGCAGCGTTGAGGCAGATCGCTTGTTTTTTCTTTTTTCTTCGCCATGTTATGTGCCTGTCATGATGGAGTAGGATATGTACATGAAGCCAATTGTCCAGCAATACACCGAAAAGATGAAAAAACTATGTCTTTGTAACGTCCATATCAAAAATTTCAGAGAAATCAAACCGACAATACAGGCTATCCCGCCGGCGAGGAGATGATCGAGGGAGAGGGCTTCAGCATTGTCATGAAATTCAAGGACTGTTGCTCCGAGAATCGCGGGAATTGCAGCAATGAATGAGTAACTCGCTGCCCATTTTCTTTCCAGACCACAGAGTACCCCAGCAAAGATTGTGGAACCTGACCGTGAAATTCCCGGGATGATTGCGAAGGCCTGGAACACACCGATCACGGCTGCGTCCCTGAAGCGTACCTGGCCGTAGGGAAGCGAGCTTTGTTTCACCCGATCGGTTGCAAAGGTGATGACTCCAGTGAGAATGAGCATCCATGAAGCGACCAGGGGCATGCTGAACAGTGATTCGAACCAGTCTTTGAAGGTCAGCCCGATTATTCCTGTGATGGCGGTGGTGACCATGATGCAGAGGATGATTCCTGCCTGATCTTTTCTGAAGGTCCCGGGCATGATTCCCCTGATGAGGGCAAAAAGATCACGGTGAAAGAATACAATCACCGCAAGTGTCGTACCGGCGTGCACGCAGAGATTGAAGAGCACATCGCCTCGCCACGTCTCCCCGAACAGGTCCTGCGAGAGGGTGAGGTGGCCTGAGCTCGAAACGGGGAGGAATTCTGTGATTCCCTGGATGATGCCGAGAAGGAGAGCGACGAGAGAATCTGGCAATTACATCTCCATAATAATTGGAATTATCATGGGTTTTTTCCCGAGGCGTGATTTGAGAGCCATCCCGAGAGCCTCACGAAGACGGATTTGCATGACCTGCATGTTGAGGTCCTTGCCCAGGTACGAGTGCAGCGCCAGGGATGCCTGTGTTCTGATCATGTCCATGGTCTCCTGCTCCATGCTGGCGGGAACAACGCCTTTGCACATGATGTCGGGACCTAACACCACTTCTGATTTCGACGAGTCAAGAACCATGAACACCACCACCAGACCGCCCTCGGAGATGTGTCTGCGGTCTCTCAGGACAACATCCTGAATATCGCCCGTGAGTTCGCCATCGACAAAGCACTTGCCGTGCGGGGCTTCGCCGGTCATCTGCATGCCGTCTTCACTGATGGTCCAGATCTGTCCCGGGCGCGCGAGCACGATCTGAGAATCAGTCCTCAAGACATCTGCGACCCTGTCCGCCAGGGCTTTCATCTGGCGCAGTTCCCCATGGATCGGCATGAAAATGCGGGGTGACAGCGCCTTGATCGTCTCAAGAACCTCTCCTCTGGTCGCATGGCCTGTGGCATGGACATCGGCGATATCCGGGTAGTAGACCCGAGCCCCAAAATCGATGAGTTTGTCAACACACCGGAAGATGGCGATCTCATTGCCCGGGATGATTCTGGCGGATATGATCACGCTGTCTCCGTTTTTGACCTTGAACTTATGCCATCCCCGAGAGATCAGGGAGAGCACTGAGTAGACCTCGCCCTGTGTTCCGGTACAGATAAGCATCACCTTGCTTCTGTCCATGGAGGTGATTTCCTCGGGCTTGATGAGGTCGCGCGTATCGAAATCGAGAACGCCGAGATCTGTTGCGATGTCTACAATCTGGTTCATGCTCCTGCCGATGATGGCTATTTTCCGCTGGTTTTGTACGGCCAGCTCATAGAGCATCTGGATACGGGTAACGTGGCTCGAGAAGGTGGATATCAGAACAGCGCCCGGGGTTTCTTTGATAATGGTATTGATGCACCTGGAAATACTTGACTCGTCAGCACATCTCGGATCTTGTTCCGCATTGGTGCTCTCACACATCAAGAGGCGAACGGGGTTGTCGATTGTGAGGTATTCGCGTGGTGTTTTCTTGAAATCACCCGAGTGGATCAGTCTTCCCTGGCTCGTGTTCATGTTCAGCGCAAAGCACCCGATGGTTGAGTGCTGGACCTCGATGAATTCAATCTCCATCCCCGCTAAAGATATGTTCTCTCCGGGATGCACGGGCACCAGAGTGATGTTTCCATGCATGTCGTATTCTCTGAGCTTTTTCTTCACGAGCTCGAGGGTGAAGGGGTGACTGTACACCGGAATCGGCGCATCTTTTAAGAGGTAAGGGAGGGCACCGATGTGATCCTCGTGGCCATGGGTGAGGACAATGCCCTGGAAGGCTTCCTGATTGTCCACGATATGGGTGAAGTCAGGAATGATCTGATCGATGCCCGTGGGGTTTATCTTGGGAAACATGATGCCGGCATCAATCAGGACAGACCCTCCGCTTGTCTCGATCACCATCGAATTGAGCCCGAATTCCCGTACACCGCCCAGCGGTATGACCTTCACAGAGCTCATTGCGGTTCCTCCAGCAGGGAGCCGAGATGCCTCCTGAGCTCTGTTGAAGCAGCCGAGATATCGGCGAAGGTCTGTTTCGGTATGGGAATCTGTTCAAATTTCAGCGCAGGACCGATACGGATACGTACCGGAGACAGCTTAATTGAAGAAGTCCACCGGGGCATCAGCTCATAGGCGCCTGAAATTCCCACCGGGATCACGGGAACCCCCAGGGCGAGGATAAGCCTGATCGTACCTGTTCGCAGCGGCAACAGAGAGCCGTCCCACGTTCGTTCCCCCTCAGGGAAGATTCCCAAAACATGACCCTGCTGCACGATTCGGAGAGCGTTTCGGATCGCCTGTACGTCTGTGGTATACCGTCTCACCGGGAATGATCGCCCATGGCGAAGAAACCAGGTCATGAACCTGTTGCGATATTCCGAGTTCTTGGCCATGAACCAGATATACCGCGTGGGTAACACTCCGAACACGATGGAATCGAGAAAAGAGGTGTGGTTGGGGACCACAAGAGCTGGTCCGTGGTCAGGTATATGCTCCAATCCTCTCACGTCGACTCTGAACAGGGTTTTGATGAGCGGCTTGGCTATCCTTCGTAACACAGCGAAGAAGAGGCTGAAATCACGGGGATACCATGGGTGGATGCGCATGCGAAGTTCGCGATGGCCCGCAGCAGGAGCGGGCCTGTTCCGCAGACTTTTTTTCAGGAGGATCCGCGGATAATACTCGATGATCTGCTCCGGACCATGGGTGTGGGCAAGGGCCTTCTGAATGCAATCCTCCCACTTTTTCCCGGAGTCTTGAAGAAAATCGAAGAAAAGCACACCATGTTTCCGGGCAATGATGATAACTGTATTCGACTCAATGGTAACCGAGGTGATGGTGGTCAGCGGGATGTGTCTGTCACCCGAGGCTGCGGAAAAGAAGAGTTCATCGTGTTTCAATACCAGGCTTCCGGTTTCGAGTTCCCTCCTCCCATACAGGGTGGCGGTGACTCCCGCGAAACCCCGATATGGGCCTTTCACCGACTCCGCGGAAAGCCTTACGGTTCCACTGTGGAGAATGATTCCGGATTCACGCTGAGGAAGCTCGAAAGAGCGAATCTTTGCATACCATGCAGCGAGGGAATCTGTGTGACCATTAACGGAAATTCGTGATCGAGAAAGAATATCGATACGTGCCTGGCAGGAGGAACATCTCGTGTTATCGAGCCAATCAAAATCCCCACAAACAGGACACCTGTAGAGAATATCAGTTATCATTGGCTAGTGAGTATAGCCGAGATTGATTGTGTTGTACACCTCTTCCATGAGTGATGCAACGGTGTGACCATCCGGATAGATGGGCGTTCCAACGACAACGGAGATCTTTCCGGGTGTCACCTTGGTGCTGTGCTTGGGAAGGATGTTCCGGGATCCGCACACACTCACCGGGACAATGGGGACATGTGCCTTCAGGGCAAGGTGAAATCCTCCCTTCTTGAAGGGGTAGATGATGTTCCCGTCCGGTGATCGTGTTCCCTCGGGAAAGATCATGATGGAGGTTCCTGATCTGATTTTTTCTGCTGCAATGTCCATGCTTTCGAGGGCCTTGGCGTGATTGGATCGGTCGATGAGAATGTAGCCGATCCGCCGCATGCCGAGGCCCAGCAAGGGAATCCTGAAGAGTTCTTTTTTGGCTGTCCACCTGAACTGGATCTCCAGGTGACCGAGAAGGGCAAAGACATCAAAGTGACTCTGGTGATTGGGCATAAAAATCGCTGGCCCTTCTGGGATGTTCTCCTTTCCGAGAACCTCTACCGACACATTCGCGCACCACAGGGTAAAACGTGCCCAATATCTGGCAAGTATGTGCGGGAGATTTCCTGTAGGGCTGAATAAGGAGATAATCACCACGGGGATGATTGCCACGATGATGTACAGGTAGCACCCTACGGCACTCAGAACGGTCCAGGTCATGGAAGATCTTTTACAGAACTTTTACATAGATGTCAAAGTTGCAGAGGAGGATTTTCGCGGGAGATTACTAGTATTACTCGCTCATCATGCTCTATCGGTGCTGAAAACACGCATGAGGTCCTGAAGCATGTCATCTCGGGCTGAGATCACCTTCAGGATGGTCTCATAGCCCCGCTGCGAGATGATCAAGTTACAGAATTCCCGTGCGAGGTCGATCTCTGACGGATCCGTCTGGAACATTCCGTGAAGAGAGAGGTTTTCTGCAGAGGTGCTGGCATCGGTGCACGATCCCCGGAGGGCGGAGGTGACAAGGGTCTGCTCCCTTGATGGAAGATGTTCTGTCAACTGAGTTGCTATGGTTGCTGCGGTTCGTGCCAGAAGCAACTCGTGCGCCTTCAATGATGAAAGAAGTGAAACCATGCAAACTCTCCCTTGCTCATGAATCGACAGAATGACTATAATCTTGACCATGAAGAAACCCGGCCTGCTGGAAAAATTTATTCTGGCCTATGTGGTCTTTGTCTTTGTCCTGCTCGGTTTGAACATGCTCCTTCTCTATGTTTCTTCACGGCTCAGCAATCTCACGAGCGAGATCTACCTGGTGGACTACAGAAAAAAGGAACTCTCTAGCACCCTCATTGACAACATCATCTCTTTAGAAGAAACGCAGAAGAAGTTCATGCTCCTTCAGCAAGACTCTTACCGTGAAATGATCGCCCAGAAGCAACAGGAGATCGATCAGGCCTGGATATTTCTGGAGACCGATTTCATGAGCTACGATGAGAAGGAGCGCGAACAGATCCGGAACGCACGGCAGCTTTGGAAAACGTATCTCGAACGCTACCAGAAACAGATTGATCGTATTCCCGAGGATCCGGATGAGCTTGAAGAGGTGTTCCGGAGCAACAGGAAAGAGATCGACGTCCTGGTCGAGTATGCCCGTGCCTCCAACCGCAATGCCGTGAAACAAATCGACAATAAGATCGTCTATCTCAAGGAACTCGGCGATCAGACCATGTCATCCACCTGGTGGGTGTTGGCGTTCGCTTTGAGCATTGGTCTTATCGTTCCTTTCCTCATCTATCGGAGTGTAACCCGCGATATTTCCCACATCAAAGGAGGTGTCAAAAAGATTGCAGCTGGAGATTTCACGTACACGATTCCCCTGGATTCTTCAGATGAACTCGGTAGGCTTGCGGAATCCTTCAACGCCATGGCATTGCGGCTGAAGGAACTTGACGACATGAAGTCGGAATTCATTTCTGTTGTGTCGCACGAACTCAAGACCCCGCTCACCTCGATGAAGGAAGCGACGAACCTCCTCAAGGAGGGTGTCGCCGGGGAGATTTCCGAGAAGCAGATGCGACTCCTGGCTATCATGGAAGAGGGGATACGGCGCCTGCTCTACACCGTCTCCGAGCTTCTCGAAATGTCGAGGCTCGAAAGCGGAATGGTCAAGTTGAACCTGGGGAGCCATCCTATAAACAGTGTCGTCTCTTCGTTTGTTTCAGAATTCAAACCTTTTGCAGACACCAGCGGTGTGGAACTCATCGTCGAGTACCTTCCCAAAGACTGCCAGGTCACGATCGACAGGGACAAGATCCTGCAGGTGTTGACAAACCTCACGCATAATGCGATCAAATATTCCGAGCGGGGATCGCATGTGAAGATCCGACTCAAGCTATCAGACCGTGTTCTCCTCACCGAGATCGAAGATTATGGGAAAGGGATACCGGAAGAAGACCTCTCGCTTATCTTTGATAAGTTCTATCAGTCAAAATATACCAGGGGACACAGCGGTATAGGGCTGGGACTGGCGATCTCCAGGGGTATCATTGATGCCCACGGAGGAACTATTTATGCAAAGAGTACGCTCAACAAAGGGAGTGTGTTTACCTTTTCTCTTCCTGTTGCTGTTCACCCTTCTCGGATGCGCTCCCACTAAACTGTTCCTCGGAAAACTGGATGCAGCCGAGGACGAAATTGCTCGAGGAAAGCCGTATGGATACGATCTTGCGCACAAACCTGCGCTGCTCCCCCCTTCATACGATGCCAGGCACAGGCTCGCCCTCATCGTTGAGTCGGTGCTTCTCGGAGCGTATTCATATCCCGAGGTCAGAAAGGACCTTGAAGGAATCAGGGAAGATCCTCATCTCCCCAAGTATCTCAGGGTTGAGGCAGGCTATCTCCTGGTGCTCTTTGATGAGCTTCAGAGGACGAGGCGGGAGGTGCAGCATCTCTCGGAAGAGATGAAGAAATGTTCAGATCACAGTGAAAAAGCGCAAAAAACCATCGAAGAACTCAAGAAGCACATTGAGGAAAAGCACAAGGAACTGGAGGTTCTGACCTTCAAACTTAACAAACTCGAGGAGATCCATCTGGATACTGAAAAGCGGAGAGGAACCCAATGAGGTCAAAACACAGGATACTCGTGCTCGATGATGAACCGAACATCGTGGAAGTCCTGATAACACGACTGGAAGTCCTCGGTTTCCCGGTACAGGGGTGCACCAGTGCTCAAAAAGCCCTCGATATCCTCAGGAAAGAAGAGTTCAGTCTCCTGATAACCGACATGAAGATGCCCGACATGGATGGGATGGAGGTTCTCAGAAAGGTCAAGAAGATTGACCCGGATCTTGAGGTGATCATCTTTACCGCCTACGGGTCCATTGAGGGGGCTGTTCGGGCCATACAGCAGGGGGCCCACGACTACCTTGTCAAGCCCTTCGAACCCGTGGAACTTGTGGTCAAGATAGAAAGTGCCCTGGAGAAGCGGGAACTCAAACAGCGGGTGAAATATCTCGAGCAGGAGGTCGAAGACAGACTCGATCACCGTATCTATGCACAGAGCTCTGCGATGAAACGGGTGCTCTCCCTGGTCCGGCAGGTGAGTCAGTCTGACGCAACCATTCTCATCCTCGGGGAATCCGGCACAGGGAAAGAACTCATCGCCAAGATGCTCCACTACGAGAGCACAAGGAGGCATGCCAAGTTTGTCATCGTCGATTGTGGAGCGACACCTTCAAGTCTCATCGAAGCTGAACTTTTCGGGTATCGAAGAGGTGCCTTCACCGGCGCGGTGAAAGACAAACGGGGCATCATTGAGGAGGCAGATTCGGGGACCCTGTTTCTGGATGAGATCGGCAATATTTCGGCTGAAATGCAGACCCGACTGTTGAGGGTGTTGGAAAGCGGAGAATTCAGACCCCTGGGCGACATTGGACAAAAAAAGGCGGATATCCGGGTTCTGACCGCTACCAACGTGGACCTCAAGAAAAAGGTGGATCAGGGACTTTTCCGAGAGGATCTCTACTACCGGCTCAAGGTTATCACCATCCAACTTCCTCCCCTGAGGGAGCGAAAGGAAGACATCATCGGTCTGTCACAGATATTCCTGACGGAATTCAGCAGCAAAACGGGCAAGCGGATTGAAGGCATTGACCGAGAGGCAATGGATCTGCTGCTCTCATACCATTGGCCTGGAAATGTCAGGGAGTTGAAGAATATCATGGAAGCCGCGGTTGTCCTGTGTACCACGGGAACCATCACCCCAGAGGAGATCCTTTCCTCGGGAATCTTCGAGCGGACAGGTAATGTGCCCCATCAGGAACTGAACATCTTGGATACTCAGGAAAAAGAACTTCTGCTCCAGGCCCTCAAAAAGGCACGATGGGTGCAGAAGGATGCCGCACAGCAGCTGGGGATATCACGACGGGTCATGCACTACAAGATCAAAAAGTTCAACCTGCGCCCAGAACGGTCGGATTGATCCGGGAGACACGATCCCTGGTACACACGGTTCCTATGAGCGTGCCTGTTCGTCGACAGCAGGAGCGCTACTCTTCTTTCTTGTCCATTTTCCGGTACAGGGTCCGCGTGGATATGCCCAGCAGCTTGGATGCGAGCAGCTTGTCTCCTTTGGTTCGTTTGAGCGTTTCTTCCATGAGAATGTGTTCGACCTCGTCAAGCGGTGTACCGAGGGGAATAGTGACCGAGTCCAGAGATGCGTTCTCTGTCAGGATGAGTTCTCCGGGCAGGTCGTCAGGGCCGATGATGCCGTCTTTGTCCATCACGACGCACCGTTCGATGACATTCTCCAGTTCCCGGACGTTCCCGGGCCAAGCGTAGTTCAGGAGAATCTCCATTGCCTTTGACGCGATCCCGTCGATCGCTTTCCCGTTCTTCGTTGAGAACCTGTTGATGAAATGCTGGACGAGGGAGGGGATGTCTTCTTTCCTTTCCTTGAGCCTGGGCAGGAAAATGCTGATGACGTTCAGCCTCCAGTAGAGATCCTCACGGAAGAGCCCCTCTCTCACGAGAGAGACGAGATCCTTGTTGGTTGCCGCGATGATTCGGGTATCCACCTTCTGGGTCTTGTTGCTCCCGAGGCGTTCGAAGGTTCCTTCCTGGAGGATTCTGAGCAGTTTCACCTGAACAGGTTGTGGGATCTCCCCAATCTCATCGAGAAAGATGCTCGAGTTGTCAGCGACCTCGAACCGGCCCTCTTTTCTTCCTGATGCTCCGGTGAAGGCCCCTTTTTCATAGCCGAAGAGTTCGCTTTCAATGAGTGTCTCGGGGATGGCCGCACAGTTTACCTTTACCATGGCTTTCTCCCCGCGCGGGGAGAGATTGTGGATCATGTCTGCAATGACTTCTTTTCCGGTTCCCGAGTCTCCCATGATGAGCACATTGGCATGGCTTGGCGCAACCTGATGAACAACCTCGATGATCTTCTTCATCTTCGGGCTCGCCGTCTCAAAGAGCGGCTCTGAATGGATCGCATTCAGACGCTCTTTCATGCTGATGTTGTCCATGGTGAGGACCTGCTTCTCGATGGCTTTGTTCACGGCCTTGAGGATATCGGCTTTTTTGAATGGTTTGGTGAGGTAATCATACGCCCCCTGCTTCATGGAATCCACGGCGCTGTCCACTGAGGCATACCCGGTGATCATGATGACCTCCGTACAGGGGGAGATGGACTTGGTCACCTTCAGGAGTTCTACACCGTCCATCCCGGCCATGCGGATGTCGGATATGAGCAGGTCTATGTCACCTTGGCGAATGATCTTGAAGGCCTCATCGCCGTTGGATGCAGTTTCTACGGTGAACCCCTCTTTTTCCAGGATCATTCTCAGTGATTGACGGATACCGACTTCGTCATCGACCACAAGTATTTTCTTTTGCAGGGTCGTCATGGGAGAAAGGGATCCTCTCGAAGGGCATGAATCGTGAGCTGATTTTTCCCCTCGTGTACGTTGATTTCCTCGAAAATTGCCTCTCCAGTCTCATTGGTGGCATAGAGCAGATACGTTCCGACATCGATATCTTCGAAGATACTCCGGCCTTTCTTGCTGTCTACGGCAGACTTGTACCTGAGTGAGGAGCGTTTGAGTTTTTCAACAGCACTGGTGTACTCCGCCATCACCTTACGCCGGTCCGAAGAAAAGGCCTCCTGTGCCAGGGCATGGGCATTCCGGCGGGAAGCAAGCTCTGTTTCCGTTTTCATGAGGGTGTTTCTTATCGGTTTCAATTGCGCCTCGAAGGCCTCCTCTACGTCCATCACCCGGATGTGTCCCTTGTATCCTTTCTCAGAGGAGAAGTGCAGATCCAGGACTTCAATGGCGAATGAACCACTCAGGTCCGAACGAATCTGCTGGAGCTCCTCCCGGGAAAGATTCCCTATGAAAAACTGGAATCGCTCCGGATCGTGACCGTTGTTTGTCATGGTCTCACCCGGAGCAAGCCCCAGCTTGAGGGTTTGAGGGTGGATAAATTCCAGAACAAGGGCCGTAGTGGTAGGGAGGACCTTCGAGCCAATGGACGGTCTGAAGGTGATATCAGTGATAATGCGATCTGAGCTGTTGTGTACGGCATAATGGAACATGATGTCTCCGAGGCTCGAGGATTCGGGGGAGATTGCGATATTGATGGAGCCGATGGTGAAGGAAAGTTTCGAGATATAGGAGTTTCGGAGAGAGGAGACCCTGTCTGCATATCCTTTTTTTTGCTCTTCCCAGAGGTTGGACGCCTGTTCGACTTCCTTCGTGAGCATCTTGAGCCGGTAGTGCTCCTCCAGGCTTGATACCTGCGAGGAAAACCGATTTCTCAGGTGTTCCAGCACCGCTGAGGTGCCACCGGAAAGCATCTGTATCTCGGCGATACTTGGCGGCACAGTTACCACCACTCGTGCGCCATAGCAGTTCAGGGTGCATACCAGCACCAGACAGAGGATCAGGGAGGGCACCTTCATGGGTTGAATTCCTCGTCCTCAGTTTTCCGATGCCTGGACAGGGAGGGAGATGATGAAGGTCGACCCAGTTCCCTTCTGGCTTTCCACCTCCACCCACCCGTCGTGGGCATTGGCGATGTACTGGACCAGGGCAAGGCCCAGCCCCGTTCCGTTGTCCTTTGTCGTGAAGTAGGGATCAAAGATCCTCCTTGCGTATTCCTGAGGTATTCCATACCCTGTATCCTTGACCAGCAACAGGAAATTTTCTTTTATTCTCATGAGCGAGATCTCGATCGTTCCCCCCGATGGCATTGCATCTTCTGCATTTTTAATGAGATTTATCAAAAGTTGTTTGAATTGTCCACGGTCTATCATGATCTTGGGTACGGTGTCATGGCAGGTGATGCTCGCTTCGATGTTTCTTCTGTTGAGCTCGGGGATGAGCATGGATACAACAGCCTGCACCTCCACCTGCGGGTCAACGAGCTGTTTTTTTGGAAGGGGGAGTCTGGCATAGGACAGGTACTCATCGGTAACCGTGGAGAGTCGGTCGATTTCCTGCTTGATGATATGAACGAGTTCAAGGGACTGTTTCGAATCACCCCGTTCCTTCAGTTCATCTTCCAGGAGTTCGCTGTGCAGCAGTACAGACGTGAGGGGATTGCGAATTTCGTGAGCGACATGTGCGGACATCTGTCCCACTGCTGCGAGTTTCTCAGCCTGGATCAACTTTTCAGTGAGGGCTTTCTTGTCGGTGATGTCCACGGCGTACTGCACCACATAGTCAACCTCTCCCCTTGCCCCGAAAAGGGGGATGGCGCTGACGTCGAAGAAGTAGGGTTTCCCATTGATCTCTTTCCTCCTGTCGGTCTCTGTCACGATGCGTCCGGTCTGGAAACTCTTTTCCACGATGTCCAGATGACAGAGCCGTTCATTCTCAGTAAAATCCAGAGAACAGTGCTTGTCGATGATCTCATCACGCTTCTTTCCGTAGAGATCACAAAGTCTCTGGTTTACGTCGGCAAAGGTGAAGGCTGAATCGATCAGGGCAAGATAGTGAGGCACTCCGTTGAAGATGGTTTCAAGTCGTTTGTGAGCAACGAGAACCCTGTCTGCCCACTTGTTCCTCTCCGATGCCTTTGCCCGGGCCTTGTTGATTCTGAGCATGATAAACGTCGCAATCAGCACGAAGCTGATACTGACGGAACCCAGGACCAGGGTGTTGCGGAAGGTCCCGGACATGAGGGAAATCACCTCGCTGTACGGGGAAGTTGTGACCGTGACCCACCTCCTGTTCAGGAAGTGGACCGAGGAGAAGGCCAGCAGTTTCTTCGTGGGGGTTTGTTCAGGATAGTGGGGGAAGATGAACTCGTACCTGCCGTCATTTTTCAGTTCCATGGAATTTCTGATGGTCTCCACCCCAGCGGTCTTGATCCCCTGTTTTTTCATATCCAGGATGATGTCATGAAGATTGAGTCCCACCCACTTGGGATTGGGGTGATAAAGAATCATGCCGGTTTCATCCAGGAGCCAGGCATAGCCTGTTTCCGAGGGTCTGATAGGGGCCACGTAGCGGGCCGTGATGTTCGCAAGATCAATCGCGCATCCGATGACTCCATGGAAAGTTCCGTCCGGGCCTTTCAGGGGAAAAGAGATGACAAAGGTCTCGAACCGGTCTGGGATGTCTATGTACTCTTCGCCCCCCACCAGGATGATGTCAGAGACGAAGGGGACGCCAAGTTCCTTGGCAACGCGGAAATAGGTGCGGAAACTGAAATCCTTTCCTTCCAGACCGGGCAGGACCTTTTCCGGGATGTGCAGCCGCATGATGCCCATGGAGTCTTCCCAGAATACGAACGATACTTTGCTCTTGAGTGACCTGTGGGCGTTCTCCAGGGCAATGGCTATGGCATTGGAGTCTCCCTGTGAGACGTCATCGATATTTGCAGTGAGGTTGAGGATGTTGATGATATCAAACATGTACTGTTCGATGCCCATGGCTGTCTGCTGTGCCAGCAGACCCTGTTCGCGATTGAACTGCTGTGCCATTTCACGCTCAACACTGCGGTAGGAGTACAGGGCAAAGAGCACAACGAATCCGAGCACAATGAAGGTGCCGACCCAGATGACAATCTCCCACCTGGTTTCCCTGATGGTGATGGTGTGGCGTTTCGTCTTTTCCTGAGATAGTGAGGTATTCACTCCAGGTACAGCTCCTTTTCAACAGACAGGGGGATATCGTGCTCTCTTCCCAAGCACTCTTCTCGTGTCAGGGCAAACAAAGGACTGATCTCCACCGGGATTCCGGGATCGAGCGTGACACCCGCATCTTCAATCCACGATCGGTGGAGCGAGCTCTGCATTTCCATGGCGCTTTCCAGGGAGTCCTGGCCCGATCTGTTCTTCACCGGGGCGAATTCATGCTCGCGGAACACCTCGAGGGTTACGGATTTCTCTGCCAGAGGCAGGGCATCGAAGATGAAGGTCTCGAATTTGATCCCCTCGATCTCGTTGGTTCTGCCGGCTACATCGAGGGTCTGGATCTTCTTGCGTGCCCGGTGGTAGGGAAGGCTGAGGTCTTCCGTGGTGATCTTCTCCACGAAGCTGCGGTTGATCATGTGGATGGCAATGGAGCCTGCCCAATAGAGCATCTCCCCGCGATCATCGGTGGCATAGCGCAGGTCATCTGCCATATCACTGTACTCTACCAGCGAGGTTTTTCCATCTATGAGGGTGATAACCCCGACTTTTTCTTCGAAGCTGATCTTCCGGACCACCTTTGAGGACATTTGGGCCCCCTGTGAAGCATGGAGGCCGATGAAGAGGGGATCGCAGACCTGAACCAGGGGGTTGTCGACCTGGAAGAAGAAGATCTCCTCGATCCCGAGATGTTCCATTGTTTCAAGGCATCGATTTCTCTTCAGTGCCATGAGTGTGCCGCCGTGCCCGTCCGGATTCAGGAAGAGGCCTCCCTCAGGGGAGATTATGAAAGCGCCTTCCGGCGTGAGCGAGGGGAGAAGTCCCTGGGTAAAGAAATGCACGGACTCGCTTTCGAGACCGAAGAAGGAATGTTTCCCAAAAAAAGACTTCGTGTCCGCATCGTTGACCCTGGAGGTCATGACGAACAGGGGAATGCTCACCCCGAAGCGTCTGTTCAGGGCGAGAATTTTTTCTGCATGCAGCTGGAAGAGGCTCTTGTGTTTGACCGGGGTGACTTCCACCACACCCTTGGGGGCCTCGATCCCGAGGCGGGAACCCTGGCCGCCGGCCACGACGAGGGCTGCGATCCTTCCCGATTCGAGAAGGTGTGTTCCTTTTTCAATGAATGGAAGGGCCTCCTTCGTTGTCGCGAAACTCGCGGGAAGAACCTCTGCAGGGTGAATGTCTCCCCGGGGAGGGGTGTAGAGATGACTCCCTGCCATGAGTTGGCGCACCAGATCCAGGTCGATCGCATCGAGATCCTGCCGGATACGTTCCGGGTCAAGGTGGAAAGCGTTATTTTCGAGAAGGTCTGCGATGTGGTCCTGGCCGAGATCCCTGAGTCTTTTCTCGAGCATCCATGAACTCCTTAATCCTTTTTTCAAGGCCGATGTCCTTGGGGCTGTAGAGCTTTGTTTTTTCAAGACCCTGCGGCATGTACTGCATATCAAGGGCACCGTAGGGGTCATCGTGGGCATAGATATAACCCTGAGCGTATCCCAGATCGTTCATGAGTCGGGTAGGGGCATTCCGAAGCGCAAGGGGCACCCCGGGTGTTCCCGTGTTCCTGATGAGGTCACGCACGGTTTTTTCCACCAGGTAGAGGGCATTGCTCTTTGGTGCGCAGGCAAGGTACACAGACACCTGATAGAGGGCGAGTTCACCCTCGGGGCTGCCCACAAAGGTGAAGGCATCCTTTGCGCTCGTCGCCATGCGCAGGGCGTTGGGATCAGCCATGCCGATATCTTCCGATGCGATGCGGATCATCCGGCGCAGGATGAAAAGCCTGTCCTCTCCAGCCTCCAGCATCCTGCCAAGCCAGTAGATGCTGGCATTGACATCACTGGCCCGGACACTTTTATGGAAAGCGGAGATGAGATCGTAGTGATTTTCTCCCTTCCTGTCGTGGTACAGAGGTCTGTCCATAAGCCCGGATAATTCCTCCAGTCCGATGTGTGACGCCTCGATACTGGTGATCGCGAGTTCCAGCACATTGAGGGCCGCCCTGGCATCACCATGGGCAGCTTTTGCCATGGCACCCATGGCCTCAAGAGAAACGGTTTTCCCCGATTTGCGCAGTGTTGGATCCCGTTCCACGGCATGGGAGAGAATCGTCTCAATGAGCTCCTGCTCGAGTGGCTTCATAACGATCACCCGCATACGCGAGAGAAGGGGAGATGTGATGGCAAAGGAAGGGTTCTCCGTGGTGGCACCGATCAGGATGATGTTCCCATCTTCCACAAAGGGGAGAAGTGCATCCTGTTGGGGCCGGTTGAACCTGTGGATCTCATCGATGAACACGATGGGAGTGTTGTCCTCTCCAGTGGCTTTCCTGGTGACCTCCCTGATTTCCTGAACTCCGCTCATCACTGCGCTGATGCTGTGAAAGGATTCGGGATAGAGGGTCGCGATGATGCTTGCCACGCTCGTCTTGCCGGTACCTGGTGGACCCCACAACATTGCGGACTGAAAGGTTCCCTTGGCGCAGTCGTGGAGAAAGGTTCGAGCCTCGTTCTGTCCCAGGAGATCGTCTATTTTTTTGGGACGCAGGCGGTATGACAGCGGAGGAGGATGCTTGTGCATGACCTACTGTATAGCATAAAAGAAAATCGGTGAAAAATTATTAAATGATTCACAAAACCCTTAAGGAAACTATGAATACAGACGATACTGCATGCAGGTTCTTCAAGATTCATTCCCCGTAGAACCTCCTCATATTTGCAGGTCACATGCTGACCTGCTTTTTTTTGTTTTTTTCTCTGCGAGAGGTTTCCGCATAAGAAACAACCCGAGAGATACTGAGCACAGTTTATGAAAAAGGGCGGGCACGACCTGCGTTATCTTCAGAAATTCGTTCAGGTTTATCGCCTTCAGGGATCACGATATGTGGCCTTGACAAAAGAACTGAATTAATTATAGAAGGACAACTGTGCCGCGGGGTGGAGCAGTCCGGTAGCTCGTTGGGCTCATAACCCAAAGGTCGGAGGTTCAAATCCTCCCCCCGCTACCAGTTTTTTTGCTGCTCACCCACAGTCATGATACCTCTTGAGCCAGCCGTGAAACACTTGCATAGTGAGACAGGTGTTCTGTTCCCGCCCCACTCGTGATACCGGCTTCACAGACAGTTTCAGCGCCTGCTGAGCCATGGGAGATATAGTGGACATAACCATTCTGTACGACAACACCTCCTTGCGGGACGATCTCATCAGCGACTGGGGATTTGCATGCCTCGTGGAATCTGAACGCTTCGCCCCCATCCTCTTCGATACCGGGGCAGATGGCAGGATCCTGCTTATCAACATGGAGCGGCTCGGGGTCGAGGTCGGACGGATCGGCTCTGTATTCATTTCGCACAATCACTTCGATCATACCGGAGGATTGGGAGCCTTTCTGCAGGTAAATCCCGCGATATCGGTATTCGCTCCGTATCCGTGCGACACTATTGATGGAGCGGAGCAGGTGACACTCGTGAGGGAGTCCTTTGAGATCGGGCCGGGTATCCTGAGCACCGGGGTTCTGAACAGTCGCTCCTTCTCGAGGAGAAGCAGGGATTGGTCGTCATCGTAGGGTGCGCCCATCCCGGGATGGCTTCCATACTGGAAGCCGCTTCTCCTCGCGGCCCCATCCACGCACTTGTCGGGGGTATGCACGGATTCAGGGATCTCGATCTTCTCGACGGGATTGAGGTTATCTGTCCCACGCACTGCACCCAGTACCAGGATGAAATCGGAAAGGTCTATCCCCTTCACGTCACTCCCGGAGGGGTAGGCAAACGAATCCGCCTGTAGCCCCACGCTCTTTGGCAGGCGATCACAGGGATTTTCACTCCCTGCCATTAGCAGAGCCAGGACCAAAATAGTTTGAGGAAAAGAGTGTTGTTAAACCCGTCTTGCATGATGATAGTGCATCTGACTGGAAACAGGGAGCGTTGACAAGGTGCGCACTATGCACCCTCGGGGTTTTTCCGGGAATGGTCTGTCCGGAAGTTTTCCTGACAAGGGTGCAGGAATGACCTGAGAATGGTTTTCGTCTTTGCATAGATGTCCGGGTCTGCACTCGCCCGTGGGCCAGCCACATTGAGGACCCTGATGCGGTGCTCCCTGACCCATGCCCTGATGTGTGCAGCGGCACCATCTACAGAGGTTGTGTCTGCATCGATGTGGATCCAGGGTTTACGGTGCCTGACCGCCATCCTGCGGGTGTAATCTGACCCTCCGGTGAGTTCGCCGCGGGAGATGATCAGGGTGCCGTCGGAATCAATGACATTCTGTTCGGTCCGTGCCGGATACTCGGCAGAGGGGAGTTCCCTGAGCCGGTAGGTTTCGGAGAGCGGGCCGTCTTCCGTTTTTCTCCCGAGAGGAATCCACCCACCGTGGGGTATTCCGGCCTCGATCGCTGCATCGAGGGCTGCCTGGTCGGCTCCGGTCTGCCCGCCCGAGATGATTCTGGTGATCATACCATCTGGTTTTGTGCTCATCTTCCCTGGATACTCTCTTCACACAGTGATGCCGGAAAACCCCGGCCATGCTGGAGAGCCTAGTTGATCGAAGGCTTCGCTGTCAAGAATATGGGAGCAGCGCCAGACCCTTCCCATGTGTATCGAAGCTGTTTCCTCCGGTACAATCGGATCCTTGACTTACCTGCGAAAATTCGATATTTTGTCAACAGAGCAACTTGTTGTAATCGTTACGCAGAAAACAGCGAGAGATTCTGTATTGATATCGAAGAGGAGGTTTCCTGACCAGGCGTGACGGTTGGCGGAAACCACGAGATCAGACCGTAGAAAGGTATCTGGTTCAACCGGGCCTGTGGAGTTGACCCGGGTCACGAGGAGGCAATGAACTGCCATCTCGCACATGTTTCCATATCAAGGCTTCTTTGTTTCAGGAACCGCATCTGGCTACCCTGCCACGCATGGGGCACCTCTCCCTCTCTCACAAAAACGTATGGTTCTTGCCCTATCCCTGACATGGACCGATCGCTGCACTGCGTAAACGGGACGTGCCCTGCGGGGTAGCGGTATTTGCGTGGTAAACCGCTCAGGAATGGAGCTCATGTCATAAGGAAAGGAGGTGGTGTGTAGAAGCTGAAAGGGGTGTGCATATTGAATTGTTTGTTTTCTCAGTCATTTCCGTAAGGAAAGATCATGCGAAAGGGAGGTATCTAATGTTAGCAAAAGTCGGTAAATTTTTCGCTGAAAACTTTAGAAGGTGGCTTCCTGACTCTTTCATCTTCGCTATCCTGCTGACCCTGATCGCTGCCCTGATGGCCCTGATCTTCGTGGGGGCGAAACCGTTCGAGATCGTCCAGTCGTGGTACAAGGGGTTCTGGATCCTGCTGGCATTCGCCATGCAGATGATCCTTATTCTCGTGACGGGATATGCCATCGCCATTTCACCGCCGGCCGAGAAATTTCTCGACTGGCTCTCGAAAAGGGTGAAGACACCCGGGGCCGTGTACGTCGTGGTGACGTTCGCAGGCTGCATCTTTTCTCTGATCAGCTGGGGATGGATTGTTCTGACCGCTGTGTTGGGAAGAGAGCTGGCCACCAGAGTCAAGGGGGTGGACTACCGGCTCCTTGCCGCGTGTGTGTACACTGCATTTCTTCCGTGGCACGGGGGTCTTTCCGGGTCGATACCGCTCGTGCTCAACACGCCGGATAACTTCCTCATCAAAGCGGGTGTCCTGGGGACGACCATTCCGACGACCATGACGCTCCTGAGCCCCATGAACATCGTGTGCGGCCTCAGCCTCCTGATCGTTCTTCCCGCCCTGATGCTGCTCATGAAACCCGCAGAAGGGAGTGTCACGGAATTCGCTGACATGGTTGACGAGGGACACAAGGCAGTCAAACCCATGACTGTGGAAGAAGAAGCCAACTCCCTCAATCTTCCGGGCAAGAACCTCTCTGACATGTTGAATAACAGCCTTATACTCCAGCTCATCATCGTTGCGGCCGGGCTGTGGTTCCTCGTGCACCACTTTGCCACCAAAGGGTTCGATATCAACCTCAACATCATGAACTTCCTGTTCATCATGGTCGGCATGCTCGCCCACAAGACCCCGTTCAGGTACCTCATCGCCATGAAGCGGGCCTGCAGCAACATTTCGGGTATCGTGCTCCAGTTCCCCTTCTATGCCGGTATCATGGGTATCATGATCCATACGGGTCTCGGTTCTGCCATCGCCGCATGGCTCGCCGGGTTTGCCACCGTGGCAAGCTTCCCCTTTATCGCTTTTCTCATTGGCGGGATCGTGAATATCTTTGTGCCATCGGGAGGCGGGGAGTGGGCCGTTGTGGGGCAGCCCATCCTCGAGGCAGCTCAAACACTCGGTGCCTCCTTGCCGGCGGACCAGCTCACGGCATTCATCGCTCGATCGAGCATGGCTGTTGGGTATGGTGACGCCTGGACCAACATGATCCAGCCGTTCTGGACCCTGGCGTTCTTCCCGGTGATCGCTGCAGGAACAAAGATGCAGGCACGTGACATCATGGGGTACACCTTCATTTCGCTCATCGTGTCGTTCTTTATCTTTGCCATCTGTGTCACGTGGGTCCCTGTGTAGCAGGTGCGGGTACCGTGGTGGAGGGCCTGGCATCTCAGTGCCCTCCACCATCATGATGAGAGCCAGGCACTACCATTGTGAGGGAACCTTATGAAAGAACAAGTAATAGTTACCGCGGCTGTAACGGGAAGTATCCATACACCCACCATGTCTGACTACCTTCCCATCACGCCGAAGCAGATTGCCGATGAGGCGGTTCGCTGCTCTGAGGCGGGGGCCTCAGTCGTTCATGTCCATGCACGCGATCCAAAGACCGGGATGCCGCTCTCCCGGATCGAACTCTACGAAGAGATGCTGGAGAGCATCGTGTCCCGGTGCAATGTCGTCGTGTGCATCACCACCGGTGGAGGGTTAGGCATGACAACCGAGCAGCGGGTCGAACCTGTCACCCGGTTCAGACCCGAGATGGCCTCGTTCAATGCCGGGTCCACAAATTTTGCACTCTTTCCCGCACTCGACAAGATCAGGGACTTCAAATTCGACTGGGAATCTGAGTATCTCGCCAAGAGCGAAGATTTCATCTTTCCCAATACCTTCAAATCGATGAGGGAGTTCATCCGCATCTTCAGTGACAGTGAGACCAAGCCTGAATTCGAGTGTTACGATGCAGCCATGATCAACAACATTGCCTTCATGATCAGCAGGGGGTATCCTGTCGAGAAGCCGGTATACATCCAGTTTGTCATGGGTGTGCTTGGCGGTATTACCCCGGGTTCCGAGAACCTGCTCTTTCTCGTCAACTATGCTCAGCGGTTGATCGGCGATTTTGAGTTCTCCGTGTGCGCGGCGGGGCGGGATCAGTTTCCCATGTGCACCCAGGCACTCCTTTTGGGTGGAAATGTGCGGGTGGGGCTGGAAGATAACCTGTATCTCAGAAAAGGCCAGCTAGCCAGGAGCAGTGCAGAACAGGTGGTAAAGATCATACGAATTGCCCGTGAGCTGGGTATAGAGCCGACTTCTCCCGACGATGCCCGCGCATTACTCGGGCTCAAGGGATTGGAAAAGGTAATCCTCTGAACAGACCTCATAAAGGAAAGGTCAGCGTGTCTCCTGTGCAGATCTTTTCATAATGACGCGGCTGCCCTGGTGAATCTTGAATCCATAACCAAGTTCAGTGCATGATAAAAAAACCCTCTTTAGCCCCCTTTTCCCTTACGAAATCTGCACAGGAGACGGAAAAAACATACCAGGGGCTGCTCCGCAACGCAACACGAAATGCGTTGCCTGTTATTTTATCTCGGTATGATACTCCTGCAGGGATTTGAGGGTTCTCTTTCCTTTCCTGATGGCCTCGATGCCCCGTGCCGCTGCAATGGCCGCCGAGAGTGTGGTGATGTAGGGGACCTTGTACCTGATGGCTGCCTTGCGGATATACGAGTCGTCATGCATGCTCAGTTTCCCGCTCGGCGTATTGATGATGAGGTCATATTCACGGTTCTTGACGCCGTCCACGATGTTCGGTCTTCCCTCGTGGAGCTTGAGCACCACCTCACTTTCGATGTCGCACTCCGCGAGGAACTCGTGGGTTCTCTGCGTAGCCTTGATGGTGAAGCCGAGATCTTTGAAGAGCCGTGCAGGTTCGAGTACTGCAGGCCTTTCTTTGCGGGAAACCGTGATGAGAACTGTTCCCTCCTTCGGCAGATACTGCGAGGCAGCCTCGGATGCCTTGTAGAACGCCATGCCGAAGGAATCAGACATCCCCAGTACTTCTCCGGTGGAACGCATTTCCGGTCCCAGGAGGGGGTCGACTTCTGGGAACATATTGAAGGGAAACACGGCCTCTTTTACCCCATAGTGCGGAATGTTCTTCGGCTTCAGGTCGAGGTCGGCGATTTTCTTACCCAGCATGATCTGAGTTGCGACGCGGGCCATGGGGATGTTGCACACCTTGGAGACGAGCGGAACGGTGCGTGAGGCACGAGGATTTGCCTCTAGGACATACACCGTGTCCTTGGCAATGGCATACTGCATGTTCATGAGGCCGACCACCCCGAGTTCAATGGCGATTCTCCTGGTATACTCATAGATGGTCTCCAGGTGCTTGGGTGAGATGCTGATGGGGGGAATCACGCATGCGGAATCGCCAGAATGGACACCTGCCTGTTCAATGTGCTCCATGACAGCAGGGACAAAGGCATCGGTCCCGTCGCAGATGGCATCTGCTTCAGCTTCTATGGCGTTCTCCAGGAATTTGTCGATGAGGATGGGTCGCTCGGGAGTCACTCCCACTGCTGCCAACACATACTGCTTGAGCATCTCTTCGTCATGCACCACCTCCATTCCCCTCCCGCCGAGCACGTAGGAGGGTCTCACCATCAGGGGATATCCGATTCTGTCTGCCACGATGATGGCATCATCGAGAGTGCTGGCCATTCCCGATTCGGGCATGGGGATACCGAGATTTTTCATCATCTGGCCGAAGTGATCTCTGTCCTCGGCGAGATCGATGGTATACGGAGATGTGCCCAGGATCTTGACCCCGGCCTTGGCCAGGTCACCGGCGATATTCAAGGGGGTCTGTCCGCCGAACTGTACAATGACACCCTCCGGTTTTTCTTTGGTATAGATACTGAGCACTTCTTCTACGGTCAGCGGCTCGAAGTAGAGCTTGTTGGAGGTGTCGTAGTCCGTTGACACGGTCTCGGGGTTGCAATTGACCATGATGGATTCAAATCCCATGTCCCTGATGGCGAACGCCGCGTGTACACAGCAGTAGTCGAATTCAATACCCTGGCCGATCCTGTTGGGACCGCCCCCGAGCACCATGATCTTGGGATTCGAGCTCACCCCAACAGTATCAATGGTGTTGTAGGATGAGTAGAAGTACTGTGCGTTTTCCACCCCGCTGACCGGCACCTTGTCCCAGCTGTGGGTAATCCCCAGAGACATTCTCCTGGTACGGATGTCCTCTTCCGGAATTCCCAGGAGCTTTCCCAGGTACTTGTCTGCAAAACCGTCTTGTTTGGCACGTGCCAGGAGTTCATCGGGCAGGTCCTTCCCCTTGCAGGCCAGGATTTGTTTCTCAAGCTCAACAAGTTCACCCATCTGCTCGATGAACCAGGCCTTGATGTGCGTTCTCTGGGTGATGTCCTCGACAGAAGCCCCTTTCCTGAGGGCTTCATAGATGATGAACTGACGCTCGCTGGAAGGTTCTCCCATGAGATCGAGCAGTGTTCTGAGGTCCTTGGTGTGAAAATCTTTAGCGAAACCCAGGCCTGAGCGGTCAATCTCCAGAGATCTGATGGCCTTCTGCAGGGCTTCTTTGTAGGTCTTACCGATGCTCATGACCTCTCCCACAGCCTTCATCTGTGTCCCGAGCTTGTCCTGGACCCCCTTGAACTTCTCAAAGGCCCACCGGGCAAATTTCACCACCACGTAGTCCCCGGAAGGACTATAGGCATCCAAGGTTCCCTCCTTCCAGTAGGGAATTTCATCCAGGGTGAGCCCTGCGGCGAGCTTCGATGAGATCAGGGCTATGGGAAACCCTGTGGCCTTTGATGCAAGGGCGGAAGAGCGTGATGTCCGGGGATTGATCTCGATGACCACCACCCGGCCGCTTACCGGATCATGGGCAAACTGGACATTGGTGCCGCTTACCACCTCGATGCCCTCCATGATGGCATAGGCGTACTTCTGGAGGGTTTTCTGGAGTTCAGGTGAGATCGTGAGCATGGGTGCGGTGCAGAACGAGTCTCCGGTATGCACGCCCATGGGATCGACGTTTTCAATGAAACACACCGTGATCATGTTGTTTTTCTCATCACGTACCACCTCGAGCTCCAGCTCCTCCCAGCCGAGCACGGATTCCTCCACGAGGACCTGGCCGATGATGCTTGCTGCCAATCCCCTGCTGGCAACGGTTCGGAGTTCCTCGACATTATATACGAGGCCTCCACCGGTCCCCCCCAGGGTGTACGCAGGTCGGATGACGACGGGAAACCCGAGCTCAGAGGCGATTTTTTCAGCTTCCTCAACACTGTATGCAGGTTCACTTTTCGGGATTTCGATACCCAGGCGGTTCATCGTGTCCTTGAATGCGATCCTGTCTTCACCTCGTTCTATGGCATCTGTGTTCACAGCGAGGATCTTCACCCCATACTTCTCGAGAACACCCGTGCGGAAGAGTTCCGATGTGAGGTTCAGGCTGGATTGACCCCCCAGGTTTGGAAGAATTGCATCCGGACGTTCCCGTTCGATGATTGACGTCAGGGTGTCCACATTGAGGGGTTCAATGTAGGTGATGTTAGCCGTTTCTGGATCGGTCATGATGGTGGCGGGGTTCGAATTGACCAGGACCACCTCGTAAGCGAGTTCTCTGAGGGCTTTGCATGCCTGGGTTCCAGAATAGTCGAATTCGCAGGCCTGTCCGATTACGATAGGACCTGAGCCGATGATGAGTATTTTGTGGATGTCATCGCGTTTCGGCATACAAATCTCCCCTGTCGCAAAGTGCGGTTGCACTATAGGGAAAGCCCCGCAGGAGAGTCAAGATAAATTAGGGCTCTTTGGATGGTTGAGCGCTCTCCCGGAAGCACCGGAAGCCTCGAGGTTTTTCAGCCCGATATCCCTGGTCGCCGAGAAGATGAATTGCACAGCATTCCGAGAGGTTAGCTAGGCGTGTCCGGATAGTTGTCGCTGAGACTAGAGGTTCCTCCGGTGTTCGACGCCCATCCTCGACTCTGCGAACGCCCCCGTGTTCACAAGCGGTTGGTTATACCAACTACCCGGGAAACCCCTTCTGTGCGATGAAGTGTGTAAGATCTGCAATGCGGCATGAGTAGCCCCACTCGTTGTCATACCAGGCCACCACCTTGGCCATAGTGTCCCTGAGTATCTGAGTGTACTCAAGGTCAATGATGGAGGAGTGGTCGTCCCCCTTAAAGTCGGTGGACACGAGCGGTTGCTCTTCACACGACATGATTCCTTTCAGGGATGTCTTAGCAGCGCGTATGAGCTTGTCCCGCAACGCTTCGGTCGTGGTTGCCTTTTTCAACTCAACGGTCAGATCAACCACGGATACGGTGGGCGTGGGAACACGCAGTGCATACCCGTCGATCTTTCCCTTCAGATCCGGAATGACCAGGGAGAGCGCCCGGGCGGCACCCGTTGATGTGGGAATAATGTTCATAGCTGCAGCTCGAGCCCTCCTGAGGTCTTTGTGGGGCATATCGAGGATCCTCTGGTCGTTTGTATACGCATGGACCGTGGTCATCATGCCTTTTTCTATGCCGAACGCCTTGTGGACCACCAGGGCAGGGGGTGCGAGGCAGTTGGTTGTACAGGAGGCATTGGAGATGATGGTGTGTTTCCTCGCGTTGTAGTTCTTGTGATTGACTCCCATCACCACGGTGATGTCTTCATCCTTTGCCGGGGCAGTGATAATAACCTTCTTCGCGCCACCGTAGAGGTGCTGCGATGCGTCGACCCGGGAACGGAAGAGCCCGGTTGACTCGATAACGATATCCACACCCTCGTCATCCCAGGGGATGGATGAGGGATCCCGCAGGGAATAACTCTTGATCTTATGGTTGTCTATGATGAAACTGTCCTTCTTCACCAGGACTTTTCCCTCGAATTTTCCGTACGTTGAATCATACATGAAGAGATGCGCATTGGTTCCGACATCAAAGAGATCGTTGATTGCGCCGACCTCGAGGGTATCACTGTGCCGCTCGAGGATGGCCTTCAACACCTGTCGTCCAATTCTTCCGAAGCCGTTAATGCCGACACGGACCATACTCGCCTCCTTTAATTATCATCGAGCCGGTACTTATGGGCTACGAGCAGGTCATAGTTGGTCTTCAATGCCTGGTGGAGTCTGGCATTGTCCAGCGCTATGGCGCTGAGTTTTGCCACTGCCTCCAGGAAGAGCATTTCCTGCTTGTTGAATTTCCGAACCTTGTCGGAATAGACCCGCAACACTCCGATGACCTTTTTCCCTGTTGTCAGGGGAGCGACGATCACGGATCTGAACCCCTCGGCCTTTGCCCCTGCACTGTACTGGAAATCAGGGTCAGTCTGCGCGTCTCTGATCCAGATAATCTTTCCCTTCAACACCTTCTGATCAAGACCGCTTTCCTTGATCAGGACGGGACCTTTACGGATGTAGCCCTTGGAAAGACCGTAGGACGCACCCATGAGAAGGGCCTTTCTCCTGGTGTCCAGAAGACGGATCGAGGCCGCCTTGACAGACATTGCCCCTGCCACTGCTTTGACGATTTCATCGAGAACAGTGCTCAGATCAAGTGACGCATTGATGACCTGTACGACATCATAGAATGCTTTAAAGTAATTTTTTTCTTTCACAGTTACCCCCGTTATCCAGAAACGATTCGGTACTGTCTCCCGTACCCCCGGTTGCGCCTAAGAATATGAGTGAACTTGTTGAGTCCTCTTGTTACAAATTAACAAGGCCCTGTTCAGAGTCAAGGAACTCATTCGGAACCTGGTGTGATTTTCTTTACGAAACGATGGTAACGGTCTTGTCAGTCAGTGCTCTGGAGGCGTTCAATCCTGTCCAGAAGAGGCGGGTGGGAATAGTAGAACCATGCATAGAGTGGGTGCGGATGGAGGTTGGAGAGGTTGTCCTTGGCAAGTTTTTTCAGTGCCTGGATGAGGAACGCAGGGGAACCCGACAGGGACAGTGCATAGGCATCAGCCTGTCGTTCAAAGTATCGCGAGAGCATGCTTCCCAGGGGGGTCAGGAAGAAACTCACCGGTTTGAAGAGAACGGCGAGTATGAGCAGCCCTGCATAGGGAGTCACGGAGCTCAGGCCGAATGCCTCGTAGATAAAGGGGTTCGGGATCAGGAGGTATGCCGTGTAGAGAACCACCAGGGACAGGAGGAATGACAGGGCAATCTGAAGGCGCACGTGTCCTTTTTTCCAGTGACCAAGTTCGTGGGCGAGCACCACGCTGATCTCATCGGGGGTGTGGTTTTCGAGCAGGGTGTCGTAGAGCACGATGCGTTTCGTTCTCCCGATACCGGTGAAATAGGCATTGGTATGCCTGCTTCTCTTTCCGGCATCCATCATGTAAATACCCTTCACCTGCAGGCCGGCCCTGTGGAAGGTGTCCGTGATTTTTTCAGTGAGCTGCCTGTCCTCGATGGGTTCGAACCTGTTGAACAGGGGTGCTATCAGAACCGGGTAAATCCAGGTGATCAACAGTTGGAACAGAATGAAGAAGAGCCAGGCGAGCAGCCACCAAAGCGCTGGTGCGACGTGTATCAGGCCGAGCAGCCCTCCCAGGAGAATCCCCGCCAGGACGGCGGATACAGCCAGGGAGAGTGCCAGGTCTCTTAGCCAGAGACTGGCCGTGATCGTACTGAAAGAAAAGCGCCGTTCAATGACGAAGGTCCGGTACAGATCAAAGGGGATGCCAAGGAGTGTCAGCAGAAAGCCAATCAGGAGAAAAAACATCAGCCCGGAAAGGATGAAGTGGGTGTTCTGGAACAGATCGAGGCCAAGGAGCCACGGGAGGACCCCGCCAAGCATCACGATGATGATGGCGATATCGGTTATCAGTTCTTCCGCAGATCCCACGGAGGTATCAGCGAGGGTATAATCACGCATTTTTTTCAGGGTTTCCACATCGACTACACCGGAGAACACACCGGGGATTTCGTGGCCGTGTAGTTTCAACGAGGAGCGGTTGAGGATCTGGAGGAAAACCCTGGTGAAGACATGCAGGGCATAGAGGGCAAGAAACACGAGGAGAAGCAGGGATGGATTATTCATGATGTTCTGCTGTCATGTATGCACGCGCCTCTTCACGTGTTTCCGGCGGTGAAACGGTTCCATCTTCCGTTGTCACGCCGTTACGGGCGTGCCGGAATGCTCTGTACATGCGGTTCCCCTACGGACGACACGCTCCGGAGTTTCATCATCCGGTGATTCTGTCAACGGGCAGAATCACCCGCCGTCGGTTTGTGGAAATGCCGTGTTGGTGTACAGGTATTCCACCTTTTCCTTGTGTTTGAGTTCTTCGCTCGCAATCTTGGTGAAGACGTCCTTCAGTTCACCCTCAGGGTGGAGGTCTGCGAGCCCTTTGTAGAAATTATAGGAATTCAGCTCACGATGTGCTGCAACGAGGTAGACATCCTTTGATTCGAGGTTTTTCTGGATATCGGGTTTTTCCATATGCTCGGCAATCTTGTAATCCAGGGGGTGATTCATGCGCAGCCCCTCGGCGCCATACTTGCCGTTTCGGTACGTCTCGAGGAATTCCCGGTGCTTCTTTTCTTCTCCAGCCAGAAGATTCAAGGCGTCTTTCGCTCCCTTGTCTTCAACTTTTTCGTGAAGATCCGTGTAGAACTCATACGCCTCAATTTCGCGCTGGATTGCGATATCGATATAGTCGCCTAACCTCTTCTGTTCCATGCATTCCCTCCTCTTGATCATTTTTCTCTACAATAGTATCACCAGGGGAAAAAATCAAATGCACCCGTGAACGTAATCGACAGGTGCTACATCATGGTCACCCGCCAGAGCAGACCCATGAAGGGCAGAATAGTCCACAAGCCGAGTACATAGGCAGTATACAGGCGGTGGTCAAAGATCACCTGTTCGCGGTAGAAATCAATGCCTTTTGCCAGGAAGAACAGAGAAGGCAGAAGCCCGTAGGCGAGGGCAGGGGAAATTTTGAGGGGGTAGCTCAGGAACAGCACGAGGGCAAGCCCCATGATGGAGTATTCGAGCAGCATGATAGCCCGTTCTTCCGTGATGTGTCTTACCAGGCTGAGACGGCCGATGATGGCATCCTTCTCCATGTTTTTGAGTCCGAGCAGGATTTCAGCACCCAGGTAGTGGGTGAAGACGTATGCCATAAGCAACACGATATTGGGGTAGAGCTTTGCTCCGCTCAGGCTCAGGGGTGTTACAATAGAGATGAGGATGAAAATGACCGCCCCGGAGAGGCTTCGGACATAGTCCTTCATGGTGCCCACATCCATCAAAGGACGTACAAGCGCCACACCCACGATGAGCAGCCCGCCCGTTAATCCCGTGGTGAGCAGACCGATTGACGCAGCCAGCCCGGTGGAAATTGCCCAGATGATCCACTGATACGAGGAGTGCCCCGGGCCTGTGGAGGACAGGGCGAGGAAGAAGATTGCCAGGAGGATATCCCAGCGATAGGGCTGTTGGGAAAAGACCATTGCGGCCATGGCAATCCCGAGGCTTCCCAGGGCCGGCAGCAGGGGAGAACCGGAAAGAATGTTCAGCGTGATATTTTCCACTTTCGACTGCGTGTGGATCTGCTTGAGGGCATCGATACACTCCTCGATGACCCAGTGGGGCGTGGAAGCCCCTGCGATAACCGCTACCTTTGCATCGGGACTCAGCGAGACGTCAGCCAACTGATCGGGGGTTTCAACCCTGATCACATGTGCATTCTCCTTGGCGGCGATTTCGGCAAGACGTTTGGTATTGGCGGAATTCTGGCCCCCGATGACGATGAAGGCATCGTGGTCCTTGGCAAGCTCTTTGACTTCATTCTGCCGGTCGACTGTCGAACGGCAGATCGTGTCTGAGACGTCGAGGACATCAGCCTTCTCCCTGAGGATGGAGATGATCTCTTTGTACACGGACACGTCGAAGGTGGTCTGGGAGACGACGGCAAGCCTCCCGACATGGGGGAGGTTTTTGGCATCCTCCACCGACTGGATCACCACGGACTTTTCTCCGGCTACACCCAAGTGGGCATCCATTTCAGGATGGTCCCTGTCTCCCACGATGGCGATAAGATCAGCGTTTTTGGCTGCCTTCTTGATGACGCTGTGAAGTTTGAGCACCATGGGGCAGGCCGCGTCGATGACTTCGATCCCGCGCGAGGTCAGAGTCTCTTTCTTTTCCGGGGAGATCCCATGGGCACGGACAATGGCGAGATCACCTCTTTGAAGAGTCGGGTCATTGATGTCATGGATGATACCGATGCCCCGCTTGCTGAGCGCGCTGATGACCTGGGGATTATGGATGATCTGACCCAGGGTATAGATTTTTCTCCCGGGATTTTTCTGTCTCACCTTGAAGGTGATGTCGATGGCACGTCTGACCCCGAAACAGAATCCAGCATGTCGAGCGATGGTGATCTTCATGCAGCTCCTTGTGTGGTTGCATGGATAAGATATTCCTGGTTTCCCTTGGAGCCTCGTATCGGGGAAGGGATGACACCCGATACTGCGAGCCTTGACGAGGAAAAGAAATCCTGAATATCGGTGAGCACCGCTTCAACAACCCTGCTGTCTCTGATGATGCCGCCTTTTTTAACCTCGTGCCTGCCTGCCTCGAACTGCGGTTTGATCAGGGCGATGATGTCCGCAGATGGCTTCAAAACCTTCATGACCGGGCTGATCACGAGCTTCAGCGAAATGAACGACACGTCAAAGGTCGCGATATCGCACTTCTCGGGTATGAGGGAAGAATCGAGCATCCGCGCATTTACCTTTTCAAGGGTGATCACCCTCTCGTGGTTCCGCAGAGACCAGTGGAGCTGACCGTGACCGACATCAACGGCATAGACCTTCGCGATGCCCCGTTTGATCATCACGTCGGTAAACCCTCCCGTGGAGGCCCCGATATCGATGCCAACTCTGTCAAGAACATTCACCTGGAATGTATCCAGCGCGGCTTCCAGTTTCAATCCTGCTCTGCTTACATAGGGCATGGGCTGTTTCAGCGTTATCTCTGATGTTACATCAATGGATGTGCCGGCCTTGGTGACCGGCTTGCCGTTGATCAGTACAGAGCCTGCCATGACAAGGGCAAGGGCCTTGGATCGTGTCTCGGCATAGCCTTTTTCAACAAGCAGTGTGTCCAGACGCACTTTCATGCAAGTTCTCGGATTGCCCTGGAAATTCCAGGTACGTCGAGATTCAATTTTTTCCTGAGATCACGAAGCGAGCCATGCTCTATGAACTCATCGGGTATCCCCAGGAGTTTAAATTTCAGGGGACTCGTCATATCGGAGAGGGTCTCCACGATGGCTGAGCCGATACCTCCCTGAACACACCCATCTTCGATCACGAGAAATCTGCCGGAGCATCTCTGCACCATATCCCTGACGAGCTTCCTGTCGATGGGTTTCGCGTACACGAGGTCCACCAGGGCAATATCTCCGATATCTTCTATCGCATCGAGGGCGGTGTAACACAGCGGGCCAGCACAGAATATCACGGCCCTCGATCCGTTTTTGAGAACCTCAGCCTTTCCCGGTTTCATTTTTCCCGCTTTCAGGGGTGAGGTGATCACGTTCTCCCGGGGGTAACGGATGGCAACAGGACCCTGGACCTTCAGGGCATACTCGAGCATCCGTGAGAGCATGAGCTGGTCTCTGGGGACCATGATAGTCATGTTCGGAATACTCCTCATGTATGCGATATCGAAGATCCCATGATGCGTGGGACCATCAGATCCCACCAGCCCGGCCCGGTCGATGGCGAAGATCACGGGTGCGTTCTGGAGTGCCACATCGTGGATGATCCCGTCGTAGCTTCTCTGGAGAAAGGTCGAATAGATTGCGACAACAGGCTTGAGACCATAGAGAGCCATGCCGGCAGCCATGGTGACTGCATGGCCTTCTGCGATGCCCACGTCGATAAAGCGATCGGGAAAACGCAGGGAAAATGGTTTCAGGCCTGTTCCTGTGGTCATTGCTGCGGAGATCCCCACGATCCGGGGATCTTTCCTCGCGAGATCAATGAGTGTCTTGCCGAAGATATCCGAGTAGGTGCTCTCCTCATGACCCTTGGCAGCCTCTCCATTGTCGGGATCGAATTTGCTTACCCCGTGATAGTTTTCCGGATCCTTGACCGCCGGCCAGAAACCCCGGCCCTTCTGAGTTATGACATGGAGGAGGATAGGTTCATGCATGCTCGAGATATTCTGGAAGGCTTCGACGAGGTGAGCCATGTTGTGCCCGTCGATGGGCCCGACATACCGGAATCCCATTTCTTCGAACAGGAGGCCCTCGGTCACCGCTCCCTTGAGATTTCCCTCGATATGTTTTGCGATCTTGTAGATTGCCTCACCGAAGACAGGAATTCCTTTCAGCGTTGACTTGATACCCTCGCGCACGTCTCTCACACGCTTGGAGGTCATGGTTCTGCTCAGATAGTCCGCGAGAGCCCCCACCCGTTTGGAGATGAACATCTTATTGTCGTTGAGCACAACGATGAGGTTCTGCTTTTTCGTGCCCACGTAGTTCAATCCCTCAAAGGTGAGTCCGTTGGACAAGGAACCGTCCCCGATGACCGCGATCACTCGGTTGGGGCTGTCGACCTTTGCCAGGGTCTCGCAGATTCCACTCGCAGCCGGGATGGCGTTTCCCACGTGTCCTGACACAAAGACATCATAGGGGCTTTCTGCCGGATTGATGAAGGAGCTGATGCCGCCCATCTGTCTCAGGGTTGAAAACTTCTCCCGCCTTCCCGTGATGATCTTGTGGGTATATGCCTGGTGCCCGACATCCCAGAGGATCTTGTCGCAGGGTGCCTTGAAAACATGGTGCAGTGCAAGGGTGAGCTCTACGGTTCCGAGGCTCGAAGCCAGGTGCCCGCCGGTCTGACTCACATTCGCAATGATGAATCTCCGTATCTCCTCAGCGAGGGGCGTGAGCTCCTCGAGGCTCAAGGATTTCAGATCGTTCGGTGAATGAATACGGTGAAGAATCTGCATGATCACATGACCCTTTTCAGCATCCACTGTGCCAGATCTCTGAGTTCCGTCTGTTTTTTCAAGTCGGACCCCTCGATTGATTTCAGGGCCTTCTCGGTTGATGCAACCGCCCATGCCCGTGCCCTATCGATGCCGATGGCCTTTACCACGGTCGCCTTGTCCTGCAGGAGATCTTTTCCCGAGGTCTTGCCAAGGGTCGTATCACTTGTGGTGACATCAAGGATATCGTCGATCGCCTGGTAGGCAAGACCAAGGTAGGTGCCATAGGTTCTCAGGGACGAGATCCGTGCAGCATCATCACTCACGATGCGTCCTCCCGCGTACATGCAGAGCTCGAAGAGGCGGGAGGTTTTTTTTCGGTAGATGTCCTCGATCTGCACAAGGTCGAGCTGTGCACCTTCTGCCATTACATCCTCGTATTCTCCCTGCACAAGACCACGGAATCCGCAGACATCCGAAATGGTGCAGCACAGGTCGACCTTTACCTCATCAGAGTAGAAGCTGGAGCAGAGAAGGGAGAGCGCCTGAAAGATGAGGGCATCACCTGCCAGGATCGCTGTTGCTTCTCCGAATTGTGCGTGGCAGGTGGGTCTCCCCCTCCTGAGAGTGTCGTTGTCGAGGGCGGGGAGATCATCATGGATGAGGCTGAAGGTGTGGATCATTTCTATGGCAAGTCCTGCGGGCAGGGCATCACGGTCTTTCCCTCCCATGGCTTCGCATGCGAGCATGGTGAGGATCGGCCTGATCCGTTTTCCTCCTGCACAAAGGCTGTAGGCGAAGGCGCGATAAACTCCGGAATCCACCCCGATGGATGACAGATAGGTGGTAAGGTAATCGTTGAAGAGGTCTTTCTTCTCTTTCAGTAGCGCATCAATGTCCACGGCCATTCACCTGAGAGAGCAGATAGCACGCACAAATCCTTTCTTCAAGTGGAATGGGTCAGTGTGGCGAGTAGATCTTGTCCTCGGAAAGTTTCCGGTAGAGCATCATGATGGTGTTTACATAGATCTCGCTGCGGTTGTAATGCCAGACAGCCTTTCGCTTTTTCTCCACGCTCGCTCCTTCACCCCATCCGGCCTTTGTGAGGTAGTTTGCAATGCTCGCCATGGCATCCTTGATGTTGAAGGGGTCTCTCCTGCCATCGCCATCGCCGTCCACGCCATAGGTGAGAAAAGAGGTGGGTATGAATTGCCCCGGTCCCATGGCTCCGGCAAAAGACCCGTGGATCTCCAGCGGGTCTATCTCGAGTTCATCAGACAGAACGATGAGACCATAGAGCTGGTTCACTGCCCATCTGCCCCTGGTCTGCGCACGTTGGATCGTCCGCTCATCAGAGAGCAGGGGATAGGTCTCGATATGGCGATCCTGGACGCGTGCGAAGTAGTCAGGATCGAGGAGGACAGCGAGATTCGTGTACGCGAGAAAAACATTGTAGCGCATGGGATACGTGCCCAGTCGTGATTCAACGATGAGGATCGCTGTGATGATCTCCGGGGAGACATCCCATTGGTATCCGATGGAGGTAAAGGTGCCGGAGTGGCTTGTGATGAACTCTCTGCCTTTTTCGATGTATGCGGGATCAATTTCCATGTAGAGCGGTTGTTTCTCGGAAGGTTTCGGGCTGGAATAGAAAAGGTTTTTGATAACAATTTCTGTGTTGATGGCAACCCGCGGGTCAGCGAGCATGGCTGTGGCCCGTGATCGTTCCAGCCCTTTTTCAACGAGGAGGTCTTCGACAAAGCTTCTGATGGTGAAATCCTGGGATGAAGCCATGGCGGGCAAAGAGATTCCCACCGCAGCCAGAAGGAAGAGCAGGAGAGATGCGCATACGCGTAGTGGCTGTCTCATGACCGAGAACTCCCCGGGTGATTGTGTTGTGTATCTGATCGGCATTCTACTGGATAGAGCTGCCATGTACAAGACTGTTCGTCTCCTCCTGTCCATCGGGTCTCGGTATCGCCGCGAATCCAATCGAGAATGAAACAGTCCTTTTCTTGAAGGCAGAGAGAATCCGCTGCTTGACTTGTCTCGACGGGAGTCATACAACCAAACCATGAAGAGAATCCTCATTGCCAACCGAGGCGAGGTTGTCGTCAGGGTGCTCAGGACGGCACGAGAGATGGGTCTCGAAACCATTGCGGTGTATTCCGAGGCCGATAAAGATATGGAGTATCTCAACTGGGCGGATGAAGCGGTTCAGATCGGTCCAGAGCAATCGACCAAGAGCTACCTGAACATCGATGCCATCATTTCTGCAGCGATTGCGTGGAAGGCCAATGCCATTCATCCAGGCTATGGTTTTCTCTCGGAGAATCCAAATTTTGCATCTGTGTGCGAGGAGAGGGGAATCGAGTTTATCGGTCCATCCAGCGCCACACTGAGAACCATCGGGAACAAGTCCCGAACAAAGGATGTTGCGAAGTCGCTGGGTATTCCCACCATTCCGGGTTCCTATGGAATGGTCTCCGACATTGAGCAGACGATTGTTCTGGCCCGTGATCTCGGTCTTCCCGTTATTATGAAGTCCCTCTACGGCGGTGGAGGCAGGGGGATGAAGGTTGCCTATGCCGAGGATCATCTCAGAACACACTTTGCCAGCGTGAGCAGCGAGGCCCATGCCGCCTTCGGAAGGAACGAGGTCTACCTCGAACGGTATATCACCTCACCACGTCATCTTGAGGTGCAGATTATTGCGGACCATTATGGCACTATCCAGACGCTCTCTGACCGGGAGTGTTCAATCCAAAGGCGCCACCAGAAAATCATCGAGGAGGCTCCTATCCCGAACATCGATGAGGCGCTGAGAGAAAAACTCTGGGAATGGTCCAGGATGATCATGAAGGCCATCGGTTTCCGGGGCCTCGGCACTGTTGAATTCCTCATGGATCAGGGAGGGGAGATCTATTTTCTGGAGATCAACGGGAGGCTCCAGGTGGAACACCCGGTCACTGAGATGATCACCGATATCGATCTGGTCAGAGACCAGATCATGATTGCGGCAGGAGCTCGCCTCGACGGAAGAACCCTGAACACCTCAGGACATGCCGTTGAATGTAGGCTCAACGCGGAAAACACTGCGAGAAATTTCATGCCGACAACGGGAGTGATCACCCACATGAGACTTCCCGGAGGGCCGGGAACACGGGTCGACACTCATATTTTCCCGGGTTGCCAGATAACTTCGTACTACGATCCCCTGCTGATCAAGCTCATCGGCCATCATAAAACCAGACACGGCGCACTCAGGCGCATGGACAGAATGCTCGACGAAACCGAGATCAGGGGAGTTACCACAAACAGGGATCTCCTCATCAAGCTCATCAACAACGAGAAATTCCTTTCAGGGAATGGTGATACCTCGCTGGTCACCGAGTTGCTGATGAAATAGTCAGGAACCTGATGCCGTGTCCTGCCGCTTCACGGGTGCGAAGCGTTCGTGCGTGCGGGATGTCTTATGAAAAAGCCTTGGTAATCTCGTCAACTGTAAAGACAGGCAACGCTGTTGCCACACCACCACGGTAGAGAATGAGGGTCTGTTCTTGTGTCATGGATCCGATGCGTGCGCCGGAGATGGATTCCTGTCTCCACGCCGAGAGAATCCCCTCGACAGACTCAGGCCTGCAGCACACGAGGAGCGATCCTGATGCAAGGGTGCCCAGGGGATCCATGTCAAAGGATTCCAGGATCTCTCCGGCGATTTCCAGAATCGGAATCGTTTCCCAGTGAACTTCGACACCGCAGCCACTTGCAATGGCAAGTTCCCTCAACCCCGTTGCGAGCCCTCCCTCGGTGGGGTCATGCATTGCGGTGATTCCTCCGGATTCGAGGGCGATCCGAGCCTCTTTCACAATGCTGATGCCCGGTTCATCGATGAGTCTTCGTGCGCGGATGAGGGTATCTGGTGCGGCATGAATCCTGTCGGCTTTCTCCCGTGCCAGGATGCCGATCGCCTCGATGGGGATGCTTTTTGACAGCAGGATCGCATCACCGGGCTGCGCATTTGATGCCCTGACAAGGTTGCTGCCCGTAAGCATTCCGATCATGAATCCTACAGCGATCGGCCTGTCGATCCCATAGGTGATCTCGGTGTGACCACCCACCAGGGTAATACCCATTGACGAGCAGACATTCTTCAGATCGACAAAGATCTCGTGCACCCGGTCACGGGTGGTTGAGCCTTCAGGCAGCAGAATCGTTACGAGCAGGTACTTCGGGATGCCCCCCATGCAAGCGATGTCGTTGGCGTTGATGGTGACAAGGTGCTGGGCAATGGACTCGGTGGCAAAGGTTATGGGATCGGTTTTGAAGACCAGGTGCTGTCCACCGAAGCGGATGACGCAAGCATCCTGTCCGATGCCCGGGCCCACGATCACGTTGGGGTCATCAGTCTCGAGATCCTTGAGGAGGGTCCCCAGAAACTCCAGGGGGAGCTTCCCGATGGGGAGAATGTCCTGGTTCATGGTAACTTTCCACTTTCTATGTAGGCATAGGCGCTGTGATTATGGATGCTCTCGAAGTTCTCCGCCTCCACCGAGAACCAGGAGAACTCGCTGCGTTCGCTCAGGAGCGAGGCGATCAGCCTTACCACGTCTTCCACGAACATCGGGTGGTTGTAGGCATGCTCGGTCACATATTTTTCGTCAGGTCTCTTGAGGATGGGGTAGACCGGACTGGACCCACACTGTTCGATGAGCGTGATGAGGTCTTCGATCCAGAAAAACTTTTCGTATCTCACTATGACCGAGACAATGCCGCGCTGGTTGTGGGCTCCGAACTCGCTGATCTCTCTGGAACAGGGACACAGCGTTTGAATGGGGACTTTTACCCCGACCTTGAACTCTCTGCGCTCTCCCACCATGCCCATGAGGGAGCAGGTGTACTCCATGAGGCCGACAGATCCCGACACGGGTGCCTTCTTTTCTATGAAGTAGGGGAACTCGATCTCCATGTGGGCGCTCTGGGCCTCCAGCGTTTTTTTGATCTCGTTCAGGATGTGTTCGAAGTTCTTTATGTGGATCTCTTCCTTGTGTTCGTTGAGCACCTCGATGAAGCGGCTCATGTGCGTCCCCTTGAACTCTCTGGGCAGATCCACATAGAGATTGATGGACGCAACCGTGTGCTGAGTTCCCCGCTGTTTGTCAGAGACCACGATGGGATAGGCAATCCCCTTGACCCCGACTTTTTCTATGGCCAGAGGTGTGTCCGGGGGAAGGTTCTGCACATCCTTCATGCCGTCTCTTCCTGGTGGGAATAGGATACGCAGCAGGCTTCATTCTCCCACACCACCACTTCTTTGAGGGTCACCGGGGACGGTATGGAAGGGGAGAGGTGTTCGAAGATAGCACGTGCGATATGTTCCGCAGAGGGGTTTTGTTCCTGAAACCAGGGCAGGTCATTCAGGTACCGGTGATCGAGTTCGTCCAGGGTTTTTTTCAGGAGAGTTTTCAGGTCCCTGAAGTCCATCACGATGCCGGTTCCATCGAGGGTGTGGGACTTGACCGTTACCTCCACCCGGTAGTTGTGCCCATGGAGTCGCTCGCAGTCACCCTGGTATCCCCTGAGCCTGTGGGCAGCGCTGAATGAGTCCACCACTTTTGCCTGGAACATGGGCAGAACATAGTACAACTGCCGGGATAAACGCAACCATAGAATACAGCCCTGATGCACGTCTGTACAGGCATCATCTCCGGTGGGCGGATTGTCTCACTCGGGGGAGCAGTGCTGTCTTCATGAGCAGGAGACACACGCTCTCCGGGCAGGATTTCCTTGTCAGATCAGCTCTTTTGCGATAACAGGGGTAGTATGCACGGATGCAAAACAGAGGCAGCTATCGCCCTATGCCGACATTAGAATTTCCTGATACCCATATCTTGCGCCAACTCGCAGGAGACAGCTGTACCCACCTGAAAATCATGGAGGAGTCGATCGGTGTCAAATGCTTCATGAAGGGAAACAGCATCGAACTGCAGGGTGAGAGTTTTGATGTTGAGCTTGCAGAGCACGCTCTGAGGGATCTGTACCAGCTCATCAAGGGTGGATTTCCGGTGTTTCCCGATGATGTCTGGTATGCGGTGAGAATGCTGGCCAAGGACAGGACGCTGCACCTCGAGGATGTTTTCAGAGACAGCATTCATATTTCGTCTACGAAGAAGGTTATCTTTCCCAAGAGCATTCAGCAGAAACACTATATTGATTCCATGAGGGTCAAGGATGTGCTCTTCGGTATCGGTCCTGCCGGAACAGGCAAGACCTACCTCGCCCTTGCCATGGCTGTGAACTATCTGCTCAAGAAAAAGGTTGAGCGGATCATTCTCACCCGACCGGCAGTGGAGGCGGGAGAGCGGCTCGGATTTCTCCCCGGGGACCTCCAGGAGAAGGTGAATCCCTACCTGAGGCCGCTCTATGATGCGTTGTACGACATGCTGGAATACGATCATGTGCTGAGGCTCATCGCCCGGGATCAGATCGAGATTGCCCCGCTCGCATTCATGCGGGGCAGGACGCTCAACGATGCATTCATCATTCTCGACGAGGCTCAGAACACAACCTCTGAGCAGATGAAAATGTTTCTCACCCGCATCGGGTTCAATTCCAAGGCGGTGATCACGGGCGACATCACCCAGATCGACCTCCCCGCCGGGGTGAAGTCCGGTCTGGTCGAGGCTGCCCAGATCCTGAAGGACATCGATGAACTCGGGTTCGTGTACTTCAGCGAAGACGATGTGGTCCGTCACAAGATCGTGGCCAAGATCATCAGGGCATATGACCGGAGTTCTCGGTGATCAGGGTTGATATCCTGGATCGTCAGAGCCTGTTCGCAATAGACCGCACGATCATCAGGGCGTGGGTGAAAGAAAGCCTCAGAATAGAGGGAAAAACCGATGCAGAGATCTGCATCCTTTTTACGGACAACGCCGGGATCAGAGAGCTCAATAAAACATATCTTGGTCGAGACAGGAGCACCAATGTCATCTCGTTCTCCCAGCAGGAAGGCATCGGCCCCGTCAATCCCCATCTGGGTGATGTCGTCATCTCGCTGGAGGAGGCAGCGCTTGAGGCTGAAGATGGTGGCATGCCTGTATCCGAAAGGATCTTGCAGCTCCTGGTTCATGGGATCTGCCATCTCTGTGGCTACGATCATGAGGGGGTTTCGGATGACATGGTGCAGCAGATGGAGACCGCAGAGGAGATGATCCGGAGGCGCCTCAAAGTTCCCCAGGCCTTTGTGAAGCGATAGATGATCGATGAAGCGTGTTCCTGCGCGAGCAGAATGAGACTCGTGAGCAAAAGATGAGTTTGTGAAAACGTCTGCATGGTGAGGCGCTCACGCAATCCCTGGAACAAGCGAAATTAGTGAACAATTACTTTTAGTTAATAAGATTAAGCGCTTGCAGAAAAAGTGCTTGCCAGGCCCCATGCCCTTTGCTATAAGGCTCCTCTACGGGGCGTAGCGCAGTCTGGCTAGCGCACCTGCCTTGGGAGCAGGGGGTCGGAGGTTCGAATCCTCTCGCCCCGACCAAGCAGGGGCACTGGGCGCCTGTAGCTCAGTTGGATAGAGCAACGGACTTCTAATCCGTAGGTCAGAGGTTCGAATCCTCTCAGGCGTGCCAAAAACATTGTGGTGAGTGTAGCTCAGATGGTAGAGCACAGGATTGTGGCTCCTGTGGCCGAGGGTTCGATCCCCTTCACTCACCCCACAATATAAGCATGAGGTAGGCGCCCGTAGCTCAGTCGGATAGAGCGTCGGACTTCGAATCCGCAGGTCGGGCGTTCGAGTCGCCCCGGGCGTACCAGGAAAAGACATGGGCCATTAGCTCAACAGGTAGAGCAACTGACTCTTAATCAGTAGGTCGTAGGTTCGAGCCCTACATGGCCCACCAGTTAAATCAAGGGGTTATCGGTTATTCCGATGCCCCTTGAAATTTATCTAGCTACCCTATAGCTACCCTTTGCCAATTTAGGCAAGTCTTTTAAGTCTAAAAAACCTATATTAGGATCTGAAGTTTCGCACATAAATAGATATCATCAAATCAAATTCAAGGGTATGAAAATATTCATTTAAGCATGGAAAAGCAGCTCCGAATTTAGTAGTCTTGACTTGCCTAAGTAA